>CERC01012304.1_pt1 | contig 23911 bp, 12 predicted proteins | sample 530921 | NCBI WGS metagenome assembly CERC01 (sample SAMEA2621099, study PRJEB7988) | marine metagenome | isolation source: saline water (ENVO:00002010), including
ATCAATCGTAGTTGTACCCACAACCGTTAGGCTACCGGTTTGAGTTAGATCACCGCCGGTAGTAATTGTTAGGTCACCGGTCAACTCTGATGTGGAGAGTGATAGTGCGTTAATATCATTAATCGTCGCGTCACCACTATTAATAGATAACGCGTTAAAATCATTTGCCTGGGTTAATAATGCTGAATTCGCTGTTATATCGGCTAAATTATCGACAACAAAACCCGATAGCTGAGTAAGTGCTCCTGCGATGGTTAGCGTTAGATCATCGACAGACAAACCATCCATTACAAGGTCGTCGCTATCACTCACACTTAGTGAAGCTGCTGTTACTGTTAACGTATTAAAATCATTATTGCTATCACTCAAAGTGATATCTTGGCCAACAGAGATAAGTGTTGTATTACCAACGACACTAACCTCTTCAGTTTGAGTGAGATCACCACCCGTTGTTAGTATCAAATCACCTGTTAAATGGCTTTCATTTAAAACTAAGCCATTCACATCAGTAACCGTCGCATTACCCGCGATAAGACCTAACTCATTAAAATCATTATCATCTGCTAATTGAATAGAAGCAGCTGTAATATCAGAGGCTCCCTCAACAATAATCGCAGCGTTTTGCGTTAATGTGCCGGCAACATTAAGTGTTAAATTCCCATCAAGATCAGAAGCTGCTAATTCAAGACCACTCACATCCTTAACTTCGGCGTTACTTCCATTTAATGCAAGCGTTTTAAAATCGTTGTCTTGTGTCAAAACTGCTGCTGTCGCTCGAATATCACCGTTATTTGTAACAACGAAAGCTCCAGTCTGAGTTAGAACACCGCCCGCATTTAATGTTAAATCACTAACATTTACACCGGACACAGAAAGATCATTCTTATCTTGAAGGTGTAGGTTACTCGCTACCGCATCGACAGTTGTAAAGTCGTTCCCTGAATGTTGCAGATCTATATCATTAGTAGAGACATCAAATGAAGCATGTCCCCCCACTTCAACTTGCCCAGACTGCGTTAAATCACCACCTGCCGTAACCGTAAGATAACCTGTCAGTTCAGACTCCACCAAAGAAAGGTCGTCGATATCGACGACTGTTGCATTAGCGCCATTTAATGCCAATGAGTTGAAATCATTACTCGCATTTTGTAGGTCGATATCAAAACCAGTAGCAGTTAACGTTGCCGTCCCCGCCACATCAACATTATCTACCTGGTTGAGATCTCCGCCGGCAGTTACCGTCAAATTTCCCGTGAGCGTAGAGGAATCTAAAGAAAGCCCACTGGTATCAACGACCGTTGCATCAACACCACTTAATGCCAATGAATTGAAATCGTTACTCGCATTTTGTAGGTCGATATCAAAACCCGTTGCGGTTAACGTCGTAGCACCCGCCACATTAACTGCACCAGATTGTGTTAGATCGCCACCCGTCGTAACTGTTAGGTTACCAGTCAGCGTTGACTCAGATAAAGACAACTCATCGGTATCGACAATAGAGGCGTTAACACTATTCAGTTCTATAGAGTTGAAGTCATTGCCTGTTTCGGAAAGAGTGATATCCCCTGCAGCATCTATATCCGTATGACCACCAACAATTAATGCCCCTGTTTGAGAGACCTCCCCTCCAGTTGTAACCGTCAAATTACCTATAACACTTGAAGCAGAAATTGAGAGTTCATCTACATCCACGATATTAACGTTATCATTTGTGCCCGCTGACAACGTGACTGTATCAAAATCATTACTCGCGTGATCAAGCGTTACATCTACGCCATCCACAACCAGAGATGAAGCAATAATTGCTTCAGATTGAGTAATCTCATTACCTGATAGCAGAGTAAGTGCCGCATCCTCTTTTAAGGTAATGACACCATCAATATTGATATCGTTATTGGCTTGTAGGGTTAGATTATTTGTCCCATCCACATCTCCAAGATTCCCTGATGCATCAACATCTGTCTTGACATCAATATCATTTGTCGCTTGCAACACGACATCAGCAGCATCTAATGCCAGAATCAAATCAGCGGCACGTATTTTGGATGTTCCACCTATGTTGTCATTGAACCCATCATGATCATCGACCGAATTATTAGGGCCATTCTCAACAATCTCGATATTTTCAGGATCTAACAGCAAAGTGCCTTTGACACCGTTTTCTCCTCGAAGGTCCGCTGTACCAGAGAACTGCAGTATCTCTTTACCTGAAACTTCAGCAAAGCCACCATCGCCGTTGGCACCTTTACCTGTAGCACTGATAGCACCTTGATAATTTGTACTCTCATCCGCCCAAACAATAACCTGTCCACCACTACCAGACTCTGTAGCATCAGCTTTCAAAACAGCAGAAGAGGCAACCAATGTATGTTGCGAGTTTTTAAGATCCTGATCCTTGCCCTGATACCCACCACCGACACGGACAGAACCGCCACCAGCACCACCCGATACATCTATCAAAGCCCCAGAGTCTATTGCTGTTCGATCACCGGATAGATCAACTTTACCGCCGATCCCAGCATCACTCGTCGCTATTAAACTACCACTACTTCGAACATCCCCACCTTCGCCCAGTAAGCGAATTACCCCTCCGGACGTATCAATACCTTTCGCTTCGATTACACCCGTATTATTAACAACATTAGAGAATACATCTCTGGCTGCTTTTGCCGTCAGCAATACACTTCCATCTTCAGCCTTGATCACACCCGCATTTAAAACTGCGTTGTCGGATCCAGTAGCAGACTCTTCCGTCGCACCTTGAAGCTTAAACTTAAGTAAGCCATCACCATCAAAGTCGAGCGTGGCACTTTCACCTGAAGCAAGAACAACGCTTCCCTTTTTCGCCTGTATAACTCCTTCGTTGACCACATTGTCAGCAACCAAGACAACCGCTCCACCTGTAGCTGCTGTGATAAGCCCACGATTAACAATCAGACCTTCATTATCAACATCCTGTAAATCAATGTTACCTGACATGAAATCGTCATCAGACAAATACTTAGTCGTCGCAACTAAGCTTCCAACATTTACGGTTGAATGCTCGCCAAAGACCATGCCATTAGGATTGATAAGATAAACGCTACCTTTACCTTTAATGCTACCGAGAATTTGCGAAGGGTTTTGATCATGAATACGGTTTAAAGTAGCTGCTTTAGCTGATGGATGCTCAAATTGAACTAACTCATCTTTTGCAACATTAAAGCTTTGCCAATCAACCACCATCGAAGACGTAGATTGTTTTACAACTGTAGTTTTATTATCAACTTTAATACTACCATTCCCTTTAGAAATGACGCCTCCCTGAGGGGCGGACATCACCTTTGTTGGGATGAGAATAGAACTACTAATCCCAGCCATCATGGCTGATTTTATAAACGTTGATATTGCTGTTTTCGACCAGTGAGTATGCATCCGTGCTGCCTTTATTTTTTTACGGCTTTCGCCTTAATCCATTAATTTTGAGACTGTGCGTCTACAAAGCGTATTAAGCTATCAATAGAACACTTAAAATTGGTAAATCAAATCCAAGAAAACTTGAGGTTCGCGCCCATTACTAGGTGCATCACCTATCGCCTTAGCAACAGACATATTAAGCTCAACATTTTCAAAAGGAGCAAAACGAACGCCTATACCTGCACCCGAAAGCTTTTGCTTCTCGATCTCAGAGGCCAAAGCCGAATTCTTATAGCCTTTTGCATAATCAAAGAACGCAGACAGTTGCAAAACCTGCCCCCAAGTACGCCCTTTAAATGCAACATCATCTTTTATGAATGGCACAGGTGTAATCCATTCCGCACTAGCAAAAAAACCTTTATCTGCCATATATTCAGATCCCGGATACGCGCGCACGCTATCGGCTCCCCCTATAGAAAATTGCTCCAAGGAGACCAAAACGTCTTCGGAATATTGCATATCTAATCGAAACTTAAGTGAGGTACCTGCCACAAATCGCTGGTAACGGGATAAATTAAGCTCAACTTTGGAGTAGTCCATCGGGGCTAGACCATCTCTACCTAACCGACTAATCTGAGAGTCGCCATTGCTCAAACTACCAAACGTATCTTCAAGCCCGTGACGTAAAGAAAATGCTAAAGCTGAAAAACCTCCACCAATAATTCCATCGGTATAATCAGCGCCATACACAAGCCCTAAAGTAGTTAGCTTATCTCTAGATTCAGATTCACCCGCACGAATCGTTTCCGCATCATTAAGATCCAGCCCAATTTTGATGTAATCATTAAACGTTCGACTACGACGTAGCTGCTTCTTCAGGTTGATAGATGTCCGTTTAGTACGACCTTCAAAACCAAAGGCTGCTAAATCCCTACCTATATCGTACTGATTTTGAGAATACTCAAACCCAAACTCATAACCAGGATCGAAAGGCCTGATCGTGTAAGCTACCCCCCCAAAAAGCGCGTTATCTACAGATGCTCCATCTTCAGCAGATGGTTTATTTTGTATCATTCCATCTATACGCAGCTGATCAATTTGCCCCAGAGGGTTATTAAAAATAAGACCCGCACCCAAGCGCTCTTCACCAGAGTAAAGTGAACCTTTATTGTCCATGTAGATGATGCCAGCAAACCGGTCTTCACTATTCACCGACAAATTCAAATGCGTTACTCCAACCTCTTCACCGGGTTCAAGCACGCCGGAAACAGAAAGCCCTGGATAATCCAAAACAGTAAGCAAAGATGCCTCTGTTTGATCTTTATCAAGCGTAGTATTCAAGGCATCATTAAAAGGCCGCGACAACTGCTCCTGTGAGTACGAAGATTCTCCTGTTGCCACTACCGTATCCAACACACCAGGTAGTAAATGCAATTCAATGACACCTGATTCCACTTCTTGAGCAGGGACAAATACGGAGGCTAAAATCCACCCTTGCTGTCGATAGTAGTTAGTCACTTTATCAGCCAGAGCTTGCAACTTTCCTAACGTGTAGCCTTCAGTTTGATTCTCTAAATCTTTTACCAATAGGGAGACTACACCAGCATCTGTAACCTGCTTTTTTATTTCATTCCCATGTAAACTAAACAACTGAATCGCACTTACAGAAATAATAGGGCCAGATTCAAGATCAATAGGGCGATCTTTTTTTGCAGGAATAGAAAGTTGAACATCCTTGTTTGAATTAATAATTGGATCCGGAAGACTCTCATTTAAAATTCGAGGAGTTACAGCATCAGGTAAATTCTGTGCTTGAACGGCAAATGATGTGCCGGCAAATACAAAAGAAGTGCAATAAGCAAATGTCTTGAAGTTGTTCACTGTTTAAAAGTCCCTTTACAGTAAATCTATTTTTAATTTAGGTTTATTATTCTGAATAACTGGCTTCTATTTCACGAGCCTGCTCTTGGTATACTTGGCAAAACTCATCACCAAATAAAGCATGAAAATTATCTTCCGCTTCAACAACTAACTGCTGATAGGATTCCTTATACGTTTCCCAGTATTTCCCCTTTTTAGAAAAAACAAACCGTGCTGAAAGCTTTTCTTCTAACGCCTCCGGTTTGAAACGTTCCAACATTGAAACAATTGCAGCCTGCATTCCTGCCATAACTGCAACTTGGTGAGCTTTAGCATCGACTACACCCTCCCTCACTGCATCGTGCGCAGTCATATAGCCTTCAGCTTGGGTAAGCAATTTAACCATAGCCTCACTAGAGGTCTGACTAAATTTAAGAGGATTATTCATTTGTGCCCCGATACGGGTCACATCCATACCAAATTCTTTTTTAACATCGTTTCTACTTTGTAGAATTTCCATCGTTCCCTGAGTCAAGACATGAAGCATCTGACCTGCAGAAAACATAATTTCTTCTTTATTGCGCCCAACTAAATCACTTGGCTCAACATTTAAGCCCTTTAAAAATGCTTTGATCGCTTTACTGTCTATATCCTGAGATGGCTTTTCACCTACTGGGGCCATAGGCGCTTCATCGACAGGTTTATTCACTGTATCTATAAACTCAGCCACCTCTTCGCTAAGAGGCTCAGCATGAGTAAGTATCTCCTGCTTCTCGATATCCACACTTTGGTCAGCTAAAGGACCACCCAAAGCAACTAACGAGTTTTCTTCTTTACTATCAATAACTTGAACATCACTACCTTCCATGCCATGAACTCTATTATCAAATTCATGAGCATCCGAAGGCATTGAGTTATTAGGCATTTCATTATGAATAGCCTCAGGAGCAGCATTTTGATATTCAGAAAAATCAAACCCTTGTTCTGCAGATGGCGAAACCGCCTGGTAAAAATCAGAAGAGCCCGTATGGGGAATATTGGGTAACGGCACTGAAGACGGTATAGGATCATTACTATCTACTGCTAAAGCATCAGCAAAGAAGTCATCAATAGAAAACGCATCATTTGTAATCTGCTGAGCTGGCACTACATTATCTATTAACTCAACTTGAATCTGACACTCACCAATATGGAGCAGGTCTCCCGTCACAAGACGATGACGATGACCCCGCGTTAAGAATTGACCTGCATTTACCTGAGTTCCAGGCGTACTCGTATCTTCAACAAAAAACTGATTATCCGCGCGATAACAACGCGCATGATATCTAGAGCAATACCTCTCAGGATCATCAACCACAAAATCATTATCGGGCGCACGCCCAATAAGTATTTCATCTTGATCAAACTCACGTACGTAAGAAACTGCTGGAACAAGCCCTCTAAACGCAATCAAAGTAAGCTGAAGCATCACTGACATATAGCCCTTTCACCCTAAAACAAATATCCATATTTATGAGTTCGCACTAAACAATAAGTTTGTAAGCTATATTACTTAAGTACTAGGAAAGGAAGACTACAATAAATAAAAATAAATTTAAAGAAATGAGAATTTAAATGCACAATTAAATTTTAAACAGCATAAATAAACAGAATATCGAAAAGAAAGTAACCACTTAATTAATAAGTACTAACCACTTTAAAGCATTAACCACTTATTAAGTAATAAAACAAAGAAGCAGAAAAATAATTAACTAACATTCATTCAATAAGAAATTTTATAAATAACCAGATACCCTTATTAATAAAATGAGAATAAAAGTGCGCAATATATTTTAAAAAAACCAAATAAACATTCAAAAACTATTAACGAAAATATATTGAACATATGCTCTTTATCTCAGGCATATGAGAAAGACACCTAGAGAAAGACAGAGTGTAATGAGAAGCCTAGCAAAGAAATTAGACAACACAAAAGTAGATAAGTCTTACAAAGAGAAAATTCCTCTTTTCGAGACTGCACTTTCATTTCACACGGCAAGAATAAACACGCTACCCATTAGACAGAAAAAAGGGCTTATAAAATATATAAACCCTTTATCAAAAAAATTCGCCTACAAAAACCGGGTCCGTCAAAGCACCCTACATCTCTAGACACTTAGAAAGCACTAAAAAAAAGAGTGAAGCCAAAGCATGTAAATTTTCATAGTTCAACACCTCCTTTATGAAGAACAGCTGAGAACACTCACTCTGCGCTAAGCACTTTTTTTAGTAGGTTACACGTGCATTTCCATTTCCACTTAAAACTCGAACACGGTCTCCTGAATTAAAAACCGGACCATCGCCAACCTCTTGCACAATAGATATTACATTGCCATTATCGAGTCGCACTGCAATTTCCTGACCCTGACTTCGCGTGAAGTTTTCTTCAAGCTGTTTGCCTGCTAGACCGCCCGCTACAGCGCCTAATACAGTCGCTATATCCTTACCTTTACCGCCTCCGATGCTGGATCCCGCTACACCACCAACGATCGCACCTGCACCTGTACCTACAATACCCTGGGTTCCTTCAATAACTACCAGCGTAGACGATTGCACCACACCATACTGAACTTGCTGAACTTGACGTGCATCACTACGTGAGTATGTATTCCCACTAAGGCTATTAACGCACCCTGTTAATGTCAGGGAGCACACCAAACCAATAACTACTGCCAACTTATTCATACTTTTTTCCTTCTAGCTATATATTTAGCAAGCTTGTGACCTATCCGTAGCCAAAAACCTTATTTCTGCTAATTTCATCAACACTATATATCCATAAACTACTAAATAAAAAATGATTTTTAAGCAGTTATAATAGTTACAACAATCTTAGCCTATAATTTATTACAATTATCTCACCTCAGGCTGTACGCATGATGAACGTAACGAACTCGGAAGCGCCTAACAACTCAAACTGACATCATGTAATTCACTTATCCACAAGCACAAAAAAACCGCATAGAAATATGCGGTTTTTCTTCAAGAAGCGAATTCTACAAGATTGAAGTCGCTTATAGGTTTTTACTTAAACCTGTAACATTGCATAAAGCTCATCTTTCAATTTCAAACGCTTAAATTTAGCAGTCTCTTCAGTTTGTGTGCTAACCGCCTCAATCTCAGCTTCCATGTGCTCTACATGCTTTGTTACTTCATGATACTCATCAAAAAGACGGGCAAATCGTGCATCGTCCATTTTCAACTGATGAATACGTTCACGGTGCTCTGGAAATTCCTGAATAAGTGCGTGATGTTCAATAGGCATATCCGTTCCTCATAACCTTGTTCTGTTTCTGTATGCCTTTAGTCTCCTCCTCTAATAAAGGTAATACATTGACAGATATCAACAATTCACTCTGAACTGAATTTTAGTATTTCCTTCAATTAATTCTTAACGCACTCTCAGTTTCAGCGGATAAAAAGAGCTAGATTTAATTGAAGCTTCGCCCCCTAAACACTTACACTTTGCACAATGGTTTTAGAAGTATTCGCTAATTTCACAGAGGACTGTTCTGTCGCTTTAGCCGCATCTTGAGCAACTCTTGCCGCCTCTTGGATAACTTCAATACTTTGAGATAGCTCTACTGACGCAGTGTTTTGCTCAGATGAAGCACCCGCAATCATCGCACTCATCTCAGAAATACTGCAGACGCTATTGCGTATCTCCTGCAGTGCCTCACCAGCATCCTGAGCTTTCTCCACACAACCACGCGCAGCACTTTGACTTGTCTCCATCATATTCATAGCCTGAGTTGCTTCATTTTTTAACTCCGCAATCGTACTATCAATATCCTTTGTCGATAACTGCGTGCGTTTTGCTAACTCGCGAACTTCATCAGCGACTACAGCAAACCCTCGCCCCTGTTCACCTGCTCGGGCAGCTTCTATTGCAGCATTCAAAGCGAGTAGATTAGTTTGATCCGCAATTTCAGATATGACGGATGTTTTACTGGCAATTTCTTCTGTAGCTTGGCTTAAAAGGTTTATCTGTTGAGCCGCACGTTCAACATCATCTGCCAAGTGATTAATGGCATCAATGGTTACACCAACAACTTGCTGACCTTGGTTAGCAATATCCGTCGCCACTTGGGTTTCATCTGACGTTTTATTTGCATTTTGTGCAACATTTTCTATCGCATGCGATAGTTCCGATATATGCCCTGAGACACTTTCAATCTGTATCACTTGCTGTTCAATTGCTTGATTAGCTTGCTGTGCAATATCAATTGTTGATTCGCCCTGTTGGTTCAGTTCCTTAGCGGAATAATTTACACGTGCATTAGCCGATCGCATTCGAGCTGAATCGATCATTGTTCCGAGGTAAATCGCACCTACTTCGCATACAGAGTTTGCGTACATTTCCTCTAAAACTTTAGAATCAATAGACTTTTTCGCGCGCATACGTAAATAACGCAACGGGGCTAACCATTGATAAGAGATGCCTAGGCAAACCAAAAGAGCAGCTAAACTAGCCCCTATCATAACGCCAGGGCTTTCTTTGAATAAGAGGTAAGCAATTACAGGGGCTAAGCCTGCTAAAAGCACCAGTAGTGTTACCCGGGCCTGAATAGAAACATCATGTATAGAAAGACGGGAGCGTCCACGGTTCAAACGATCATAGACATTTTGCGCACGCTCAACTTGGCCTTTACTTGGCAAAGTACGAACAGATTGATAGCCCACGGTCCTACCATTCTCAACGATCGGAGTTACATAGGCATTTACCCAATAATAAGAACCATCTTTACATCGGTTTTTAACAATTCCTATCCACGGCTTATTATCTTTCAATTTCTGCCACATATCGCCAAAAACCGCAGAAGGGACATCAGGGTGCCTTACGACGTTATGAGGTTTACCAATCAACTCTTCATTAGAAAAGCCTGAAATTTCAAGAAAGGCGTCATTTACAAAGGTAATTTGACCTTTAAGGTCAGTAGTGGATATCAACGGTGTATCGTTACTAAAGGTTCTTTCTGTATTGTTAATAGGTAAATTTTCTTTCACGATAGCCTCGCACTACATCGACTTAATATAGAAGAACATTAACTAACCATAATATATATAACATATAAAGTATAAGGACAAATAGTGAGTCAATTAACTTTCACTAACTGTTTGTTATATATACAGTTATAAGAAAAATAGAGCGCTAAACCGGCAGAAGGTAGATAAATTAAATGGGAGGGAGGAAACAGGCGGTTTAGAACCGCCTGCGGAGATGTGACTAAGCCTTTTTAGAGCCTCCTTTACACTGAGGGGAAGGCATCACGGTCTCTCCTTTAGCCTGCCACTCTTTCTGCGTAAATAGGTGCATAGAGAGCGCATGAACTGGACCGGCTAATTCATCAGCCAAAATTTTATAAATTAATTGATGACGTTGAACTAACCTTCTCCCTTCAAAGTCCTCAGATACTAATGTCACTTTAAAGTGCGAGTCGGTCGCTGGGCCAGAATGCATATGACTTTCATTTTCAATATTTAAATGCTCTACCGCTAACCCAGCATTTAACTTGGTACTGATATTATTCTCGAGACTCATTGTTTTAAACCTTACTTTCGTTTTCTGCTTTGGCTGCTTGATCAATCGCCAATTTCAAAAAGTGTTTATGTATCTTGCGCGTTGTAAAAGCAACGATACCAATAACAACAGGGACAGAAATCCCCATGATCAGATCTTTATTGAGCTCAACGCCTGTATTATACAACGCGTCTAAAAGGTATTTGATGAGTCCAATCGTGTAATAACTGATCGCTGCAACGGATAAACCTTCTACGGTATGCTGCATCATCAACTGCACTTTAGATCGCTGATCCATAGAAGCTAATAACTCTTGGTTTTGCGATTGTATTGATAGCTCTACACGCGTCCTCATCATCTCTGCAACACGGTCGATACGCCGGGACAGATCTTCAAGCCTATTACTTGTAGCTCGACAGGTTTTCACCGCGGGCGTCAATCGGCGTGTCATAAACTCTGTAATAGTTAAATGACCCGATACTTCATCTTCTCGCAATTCTTCCAAACGTTTTATCACAAGATCATGATAAGCGTAGGTCGCACTGAATCTAAAGGTTGCCCTTGCCCGACAATCTTCAACCCAGGATGCCATATCAGTTAAGCGTCCTAACAAAGCTTGCTCATCAATATCCGTACTATGCGCTAAATGATCCGTAATGTCGGCTAACTTCTGATCCATCGCATTCAATGTAGGGTTGATCTCCCTAGCGGTTGGTAGCGATAGAAGACACATTAGACGGTAGACTTCTATTTCGATTAATCTCTGTATTAATCGACCTAACTGGCTATCGCTCATCTGCTTGTTATAAATCAAAAAACGGCCAAAGCTATCACTGTGTGTCTGGAAAGTTGTCCACACCCTCGCATCACCATCTTGCGGGCTACTACCGACAAGTCGCATGCCTTCAAAAAAACGTTTTACTAACGGTAGATTTAACTCTTGGGTTTGCCGTGAATCCTCTACCGAGATATGAAATGCAGATAAAACGGTTCCCGGTATATTAGCTAACCAGCCTTCTGGTAAAGGCGTTAACCCAGTCACCTCAAATGGATTTCCACCTTGCTCTATATCAGTATTGATAAAAGTGTAAGCGGTAAACTCCATGTGTTTTTCACGGCGAACACGTAGTTTTCCAAAATCAGCGTGATAACAAAGCTCATCGTTTTCCGGTGGCGTCACTCCAAAATGTTCATATAACTCTTTCAAATGCTCAAACTGAGCAGCACTTTGATCGCTATTACACATAACAGCTAAATGCGTAATACGTGCAGGGCTGGGAATCACCTGGAAAGGACGAGAATGTAATTCACTGTAAAGTGCTTCTCGCATTGGATGCATCTGCAATCCATAAGCATTCACTGGTTGTTCCATATACTAGTACCTTAATCCTTAAGCTATTTTCGCTCTACGCTTCTTCTAAGTTCGCCATCATTAACGGTTTAGTGCTTAGATCAATTGCCATTATCTGTGGATAAACATCAAACCATAATTGAAATGTTTCGTAATTAATATCATGTGGCCAACAATCACCTAATTCATCCCATGCAGAAAGCTCATTATGGAAAATATGTGACCATTGCAATTCTAACGCCTTAGTAAAATCGGCCTCATTGCTAACTTCATCGATAAGGTAAACAGTTCCTTCTCGTCTCTGCTCTTCTATCGACAAAGACTGATGTAAGCCATCCGCATCTACATCAAGACTATTTGTCCAACTAACGAAAGCTTCGCGTGGTAGTACGACAAATGCTGAACGGTTGAGTAACTTCATGGTTCTTATCCTTAGCTTTCGTTATACTCGCAGGTAACAAACAATTGTAGTTTTGTACCCATCATAACAGTTCGCTTATATCCCACTAGGGGCAAAGAGACGGAGTTTACACTGACTAGATGTGGATTTTTAGCCTACTACTCTTGGCCTGTATAACAAACAGTGTAATTTCAGAGTTTATAGCGTGATCATTCCTGTACTTAGACAACTCAATACCCGTGAGCAATGGATGGATTTCTGTCGCAGAGAGGTCCCCTATTGCTTCATTGAATCACCTGAGTGCTTATTAGATTTCCAATCTACTTTTTTAAAAATAACGCTATTACCTACAAATACCATTGTTCATGATGCCATAAAATACAGCCTAGGTTCTCGCACAAGCATGGAGCCCGTATGGCGACTTATTAAAGGCTGCAATTGGCAATTAGACAACATACTCGCGGGTCTTGAGGAGATGGATTTTACGAGTAATGTTCGTGATAATTCATTGATATCAGCCCACACAGACCTTAGTGTGAGAAAGTACTTCAACCGAGAGCACTGCATAGTGGCTCCGTCGAATCTAGGTTTATTACCTCCTTTAAGCTCTTTCCCTGCCATTTGGGATCCGCTATCGATCAATCAACTTTTAAGTAATCAGCAATATACCGATCTAAGAGATGAGCGGAAGGCTCTGCCTAGCCAACACTCAAGATCAAGCCTGCCGACACCTACACTTAATGAGATTCGATTAATGCTCTTAGATCCAGTTGAGCAGTGCATAGGGCAAATACATGAAAAGAGACTACACATCTTCCGTGGGAAACAAGCCTTTGTGAGTTTAATTCCATCCTTAAGTAAGCCGAAACCTAGGCTCAAAAAACAAAGTAAATTTTAGCCATAAAAAAGGCGCAAAAAGCGCCTTTACGATCAAGCAGTATCAGATTAGTTAAGCCGGTTCTGGCTCACTAATACTCGTATCAACTAAGTCCGCAGCTTCTAACTCAGCCATCATTTTTAATGGGTTATCAGAGTTCAACAGTTCCCTTCCCTGCTGTGTAGGGAATTCAACGTCTAAGTCAACAACTCGTCCATCACGGCATACGTTGATAATGGTATCCATACAGGAACTTAACAACGAGTATTTTTCATCTGGCGCGGCGATAATCGTTTGCAGACCTAAGTCACTCATAAAGCCAAGCGAGGTCACTGTATTCTCAGAATCCAACTTGTTAAACGCTTCATCGAATACCGACAAACTCATTCCACCAAGCGGCTTACCATCACTGCCTTCACGTAAGCGATAAGTTGCGCCTTGCGCCGCAGCTATTGCCACATAAAATGGAACCTGGTGCTCACCACCTGAACCGGTTTTAATACGCTGAGTTAGTGTAGTTTTACGATTACCATCAAGATCCTTAACCACTAATTCAAAATTGTAGAAGTTACGGTAATCCTGCAACAGACTGCTCTCACCTTCATCTTTCAGCACCTCATGGATCTTGTTAAGTGCGTCTTTATGAGGTTTATCGCTATCGAATTTAAGATCGAACAGTGAACCTACATTTGCAGAGTCCATCTGTGTATAAGCTTCCACCAACTCTAAAATATCTTTCAATTCAGGGTTAGGCATCATTTCAAAGCTGTACATCTCTTTATGAAATGGTCGACCTTTAAGGTGCAAATTAAGCTCACGAATCAGATCTTTGATCTTATTAATCTGGTCATTCAGATGCGCAACGAAATCAGAACGGAATGCTGTCTCCGCTTCTAAACGAGCACGCTCTGCTTTTTGGCTGTAATTAGCTAACTCAGAGTCTTTAAGTGTTTGTACGGTTTCATCAACAAATTCTGATAACTCTTCATGGGTTGAATCCGGTGTAATCTTATCTAACTCTTGATGGCTTAAACCGCCGCCATGGTATTTAGCTTTGTACTGCGCCACACCGTCACGCACTGCGTTTTTCTTTTTCTCATGCAAAGACAGCTCTGATTGAGCTTTTTTTGCTGCATCAAAAATAATACGCTCAAGTTCACCGGAACAGCTCTCATCTAAGTAATCACGCTTTTCTTGAGCAGATTGGGCATTGAAATCGCTACCGGCTTCACATTTAACACGTGCAGCAGCGTGTTCTTCTAACTCTTGATCAAGTACTTCTAACGCCGCATTATCTTTAATAATGGATGTACGTGTTTTTTGTAGTTTGTCCATCAATGAACGTTGTGCAGTTTCTGCTTCTTTCTGCTCAGCCACGCAGTCAGCGATACGTTGCTGGATACCCGTATCATCTTGGTTACGCAGATCAGTTATCGCTTGGCGCTGGCCATCGATCTCTGTATCAAGCTGTTCACGCTGATTAACCAGATCAAACACACGCTCATTTACGTTATCTAATCCGTTATTGAGTGTAATTAACGCATCACGTAGCTTTTCTAAAGCATCATGGTTTTTGCCTAACTGAGTAAATTCAGCTACTAATTGATCTACTTGTTTACCCTGAAGAGCGGCTTGGTCTGAACGACGACGTATGCCCATAATAGGCTGCTGTTCATTTATCGACGTTGTAGAACCTTCAGTCTGCAACATGCAATCATAAGTCAGTGCTCTTTCATGGCGTAGTAGCTCTGTCTCAGTTTCAACCGCCATAACACCGCCTAAAGCACGGTTCATATAAGCTCGAGCATGATCATTATGCGTATCAATAAAGTGAGCGAGTGAACCGGCCTTGTAGCGGCTTAGCCATTCCCCAGACTTAGTCGTGTTAACGATTCGGCATCCTTTAAGATGACGACCTTTACGGCGATAAAGTGTAATCGCTTCTTTAACTCGGTCTGGATCAACAATTAGTGCTTCTCGGCGGGCGCCAAGGAATGACTCAATAGCGATACGCCATTTATCATCATTAATATCCGCGAGCTCGCATATAGGCGTTGATTCAATGCCATATTCTTGCAATAGCTCCATTAATTCTCGGGTATTGCGACGAACCGGAGCATGGCCTTGACGCAGAGATTCAACCGCGCTCTTCTGGTTTTGAATATCAGAACGCAGTTCATTAATACGGATAACTGAGTGCTCATACCGGCGTGACACTTCACGACGAACACCTTCTACCTGACGTTTAAGGTTATCAAGGACATTGTCCACCTCAACCGGAGATTGAGGCCATAGATCAGCCATAATATCTTGACCTGAACGCCATTGTTCAACGCACTGTTCAACAACGGGAACAAACTTTTCAGGTAACAGTTCGGAGTTTTCAGCAAAGCCAACAGCGGTACGCATTAGGCTATACACACCCTGAATACGCTCTTTGACCACATTAACTTCATGAGTTTTGGCAGTGATAGAAGATTCTAGCGCTTTCACTTTATGTGCAGAATCAGAAGTATTTAACTCGGCTCTAGCATCGGCCAAGTTTTGCATGATCTGATTGAGCTCTTCGCTCTTATTTTCCAGCTCTTGCTGCAGTTTTACTTCTTTTTCTTGATTGTCATCTAAACGTTCGGCTGCATCTTCTTTCTTTAAATCAGCATTTTCAAAACGCGTTTCATGTACAACCCACTCATATTCAGCCGCATTTTTAACATTGCGTTGAATACCGTTGCATAGCTCTTGGACTTTCTCTAACTCGCCGATACGGTTTGCAACTTCTCGCGTCTTAGTCTCCATCGCACGGTATTCATCCAGCGACTTACGAAAAGCGCCGACATGAACAATATTTTCATCCAGAACGAACTCTCGGATAAAACGTGTAGGACTATCAATGGGGACGAACTTAAGTGCGTTTTTAAAGTTTTTAACAAACTTATCATCATCATTGGGCATCTGAGGGTCATAACTTAGATGCGTAACCAACTCTCGAACAAAACGACTAGAGCGTTTTTCTAGGATCATATCTGGGCATTGCTTTAATAAGTTCCCGCGAACTTGATCCCAAGCTTTAGGCAACCGGCCATCCGCTGTTTTCTCAGTAAAATCATCTAGAGAAACCGCGCCATCTGGCAGGATAAAACGACCTAATACATCTTCATCCGCTGTCGATGTCGATGCACTGATTGCGATACCTACGGTCGTCTCTTTCAGCGTTTCAGTATCAAAAAAGCTTAATGCTAAGTAACACAGAGAGTCTTGGCGCGCAGTATTCTTTTTACCATCATCATCTAAAAAACCTAAGCAGTAAGTACGAAGACTACGCTCACTTTTTTCACCTGCAGATGCGTTGAAACTTAAGTGGCGCTTATTGCCTCCCATTAGGACGGTTTGTATCGCATCCAATATGGAAGATTTACCTGAACCGTTTGGTCCAACAACAGCAACATTACCTTTAATCGGTATTTCTACTGCACCGAGTACATACCAGTTAACCATGATAATGCGATTTAATTGCTTCATGGTGCAGTCACCTCGTTTTCAGACACTTGCTCTGTACTCGTTGTCTCTATCTCTTGTTCAGCTGAAACAACCTCATTCTGATCTGTTGCAACTTCATTGTCGCTTTCTACCGCTACATCACTAACATCATTCGTATCGGCATCGGCACTTGGAGTGCCGTCATCTGGCTCAGCTGTATGAGCATTTTCAGGTGATTCAATAGAGAGTTCAATCTCCTGCTCTTCCGGATCACATAGGCCTTCTAACTGACGTATAAAGTCCTCGACAACAACTTGCCTAATCACAGGATTTATCTTTAATGGAATATTTTTAGGGTCCATCTCATCGGGCTTACCGCGCTCGATAACACCATGACGTGAAAACAACGAGAGAATTTCCTTTAAACGTGTTTCATTCGGAATCTCTTTCCTTGTCAGGTTTTCATACAAGGTCAGCATCTCATCAGTGCTGGTGTACGCTTGGCCACCTTCCACCTCAAAATTTTCTAGACGTTGTTCATACTGCTGGCGAATACATAACAGTAATAAAGACTCATCTAAACGCAGCCTCATGAAGCGCTCTTCACCTTTCGGCAAAATTCCCATATAAGCTTCATCTGGCTGATGAACGAATGTCCAGCCAATCGCTTCGAACAGGTTAGTAAAGTAATCGACATGAGAGGAAACTAAAAAATAGCTTTCCCTATGTCCTGGACGTTCCGCATAGAGGAACTGATTAGTCAGCAGTTGGTTAGCCGCGCGGCTGAAATCACTGGCTTGATATTGATCACTACGACCAATAATTTTCTGCAGATCACCTAGCATTTAAAACGTCCTTTGAACGATCTTTTCTGGTTATACAAAAGTCACGGCATTCGACCATATCTGCGACACTGACATAGTTTTCTTGAAAACTAATTTCGTAGCGTTCACTGGTCTTTCTGGCCTTCTTGCCCATAGACTTCATGTGTCTGATGTAACTGAAACAGATATAATCTTCTATCGAATCTATTTCAAAATCTTTTGCTTTTGCTTCTTCGCGCTCGATTAAATGACGTTCGAGGTACTCCTCTACACGATCAATTTTTACCTCACGGCGCTCTTTATACTCTTTGAACAGCTGTCGTAAGTGAAGAACCTTAGGATCAATCTCCTGCTTAGTTATCACTCGTGGTTCAGCCGCGGTACGACGTTGAACAGGCGAACGAACACTTCCCGGCGATATAAACCCAACCGTATCTAATGTGCGAATATGCGGAATTTCCCGACCATCTTTCTGAGCTATCTCAGCAATTACTCTGGATAACCTAGACGCCATACCCGGTGACGTTTTATCCATATAACGCACAGTATCAGATACACGTTTTTCCAGACGGTACCGAAAATCATCAATCGTCGCTAAACGCTGATCAACAGACTCAAATATGCGAATAATTCGGTTTATGTGTTGATGCACTCTGGCTTCAGCATCATGGATTTCAACTTCGAACTGCTGCTGATAGTGAGTAATTAACTGCTGAAGCTTGATCTCGTCAAACTGTAGATCCCGAAGGTGCGATAGAATCTGCTGGCGAAACCGGAACGGGTTGTTCTTAGTCTTTAACGTTTTATAGTCTGAGACAAGAATGTGCTCGACAAAACGATCAAAAAAGTTACGCACAATCTCTTGTGGATTATTCGTCAAAGAGAGATTAATTTTTAACTCCCTAAGACCTAACATCATATCCGTTAGATGTGCACTGAAGTCTGCAGCGGTTTGAGCCGCTTCAGACAACGTTATACCACGACCAACGGGATCATTAATCGCTGATTCTAATGAGCTGAGTACGTTTAATACGGCACCGCCGTAGCTTCGTTTCTCTAAATTAGAGATCGATACTAATGTTCTTAATAGGAAGCTATTAGCGGGAGATAACAACACATAGGTACGATAAATACGCTGTTCTTCTTCCAACCACCCCGTCATCACCAATCGGCGATAGATACGGCTAGTATACTCAGCCGTTGAGCGAGGAACTTCTTGCTGCTCTTCATCAGTGTCGCCCTCTTCAGGTTCCCAACGACGTACCCCCAAACGAACAACAGCACTTTCTATTGTTGAACGGACTAAATCCTTTGGAACAAAGGGATCTACGAGGTCTTCATCAAAAAAAAGATCAGCTAGAGAGATCAGTACAGCCTGATATACCTGCCGGTTTTGACCCGATAAAGGCAGAAACAGATCATCAGGGAGTTTATTAAACAGCATTCAGCGTTAATCCGAGTGTTATTTTTTAAATAATGACCTGTGATTCTAACGGAAAAAACAATTATTAATAACCCCATATTCCAGACACAAAAAAGGCCCCGGAGGGCCTTTGATCAACCATTAAACAATCAGCTGTTATTCAACATCTAAATTGTTGTTAGTAAGTAGGTTATTAATGATATCTGCATCGTTAGCACCAAAATCACTCAATGTTGTATTCTCTAGAATGATCTTCTGCTCATGCGAACTAGCCACATCACCCGAACGGCTAACCTGAATCTCTACATTAGAACCAACTTGTTCAAAATGTAGGAACTCATCAAGACTATCGGTAGCACTATCGTAATCCAACATATCTGCCAGATTTAACGTGTCATTATCATCTTCCCCAGCAACAAGTGTGCTCTGGAAATCAGTAACGGTATCAACAGCAGGCGTACCTGTTGTACCTTGATCACCATCAGACCAGATAAATAGATCATCTCCAGCATCACCCGTTAAGATGTCATTACCAGCTCCGCCGATAAGAACGTCATCACCTTCACCGGCAATCAGCGTTTCATTAGCACTACCCGCAAGCAGAATATCATCATGCTCTGTTCCTTGTAGAGACATACCCGTTTGAGCTGCGACATCAACAGTCGTTGTATCTGCTGTTACAGAAGTTTGTGACGAAACAGTGTATTCAAAAGCTTCGTCTCCATTACTTGGGTAAGTAGCGCTCGAAGTATCAATTGCCATGAATAGTTCATAACCACCCACACCACTATCAGGGCTGTCTACTTTAACAAAGTAATTCCCTGCTGCTGGCACGTCATATGAGCCATATGCACCTGCACCATTTTCAGAAATAGTCGTGAGGAAGTTGCCTTGCTCATCATAGATTGAGATATCCGTGTCTATTGATGAGTTATCAATATCAAAATGGATATTCTCCCCTTCAGCCAAGGTCAATGAGAACCAGTCCTCATCGGACGCTGATGCAAGCGCCCCAATAAACGCTGCTGCATAACCACTTTCATTCAAACCAGAAAGGTTAGAATTATTAGAACTAAACAGGCTACGATCAGTCATATCAGTCGCAGTTGCACGAGTGTTATTAGGACTTGTAGCTTCATTTTCAGTGATCACCGCCGCTTGAGCGGTAGTTGAGAAATCACTTTCTTGCAGCATTGAATTTGCAGGTGTGAAGATAATATCGCCACTATCAACAACACCACCACCTATCGCATTATCAACACTGCTAAGCGTTGATTCATCAGCCTTATCATTATGTAATAAAGCAATTTTAGGAATGATGATTGGAGAACCATCAGTCTGATTTGTGATGAGGTTATCTCGGTTCGCATCAATAGTCGCAGTGAAATCAATATCAAGCGTCATATTCAAGGATGCCGTGTCACCATCATTATCAATGGCATTGACCGGGAATACCTCCTGAGCACCTAACAATGTAGTTGTAACTGTAATGTTGTAGCTGTATTCGCCTGTGGCAAAATTCAACTGCATCTCACCAGTTAGATCCGTAGTCACCGTTAGAATTTCATCATTCGTACCCGATACCAGACCTGTGAGATCCACTGACGGATTAGAAGACATAGTAGAAGTTGTAGGCTCGTAGCTATAAACAACGCCATCAATCTCAATCGATGTAATATGACCGCCATCGGCCCCCAGCAAGAACCCGCTTTCACCTGATGTGCCTAAAGCACTATCAACTGTTCCGGTGATTGAATCGCTGCTAAATGCTTCCAATAAAGCATTAGCAAGATCATTCGGATCAGACAGCAAGATTGTATTCTCTTCCTGATTATTACTGTCGTTGTCATTCACATAAGCAGGATCTGTAGAGTAAGCAACATCATTAAGATGGTTAACCGCAGAGCTACTATTAGAAATTACGTTACCAATACCAATAGCATAAGATTCAGTAATCGTATTATCTTCTAGGAAACCCTGCCAAGCTGCTGGACCCGATAAAGAACTACCGGCATCAGATGTGTATGTCACATCAGCATCAACTCCATGCCCACTGTTGGGAACACCATCCGTTACAAAGTAAGCAAATGTTTGATCTGATGGAGGTGGTGTTGAAGCATCATATGTAGAAATAACTTCATTTAAAGCAGTGTCATACTCCGTACCGCCACTCGCAGCTAGGGCATCTAGATATGCATACGCAGCTTCTACATCATCAACAAACCAACCACTACTGCCTGTATTACTGGAGAAATCAACGATCATCACATTAACATTGCCAGCACCATCAGCTGAATCGATAAGCTGCTTCAAAGCATCCCTAGCGATTTCAAGGTAGTACAAGTCATCATTATAATAATCATCACCCATACTGCCTGATCGATCTAAAGTAAGGATAAGGTTGGTCGTGGTGATCTCCTGTTCACCAAGCAGGCTCTGATTGATATCAAAACCAAGAACAGAATCGTCTTCAACATTAACAGTTAAAGTTGTAGTAGCTGTATTAGCACTTTCATCCGCAACCGATACCGTAAATTCAACACCTAAAACATCTTCAATATTACTTTCAGGGTGATCAATTGGCGCTAGCAGATTGAACGTATAGTCAACACTATGCTGAGAACCATCACTTACAACAGGGTCCAATACAATAGTGATCACGTAGTCAGAAGATGGAACATCATTAAAAGCCAAACCTTGCTGATTCGTATACCCCGTCATCACGCCAGCAACTTCATCATAATTCCATTCTATATCTATGCCGCCAGAGGAAACCCCTCCTGGGCCAGATAGAGAAATATCAAATACAGAACTATCATAATCAGTAATATGGAGAGTACCAGTAACTGAGGAATCGTCAGTTGTGTCAGTTGGTACTGGAATTGAATTACCAGAACCATCTGTTTCATCAGGATTACCCGCTAGCAACCCTTCTTCTGATACTGAAATAGCAGAATCTACTATACGTGGAGCAGAGGAAGGCTCTAGTGATAAGTCAACTACACCGAGAGAACGATCCCCATCCGCATCAACAAGAGCATAATCCGCTGAGAACTCTATCCCTTCTTGATAGTTATTAGCATCAACACCACTAAACGCAATGCGATATGCATTGTCATGATTACCTGGAAGAGATGCTTCATTGAAAGTAACTACTTGACTTGTAGCCGCATCAATAAGATCCCCATCACTAAAATAATAACTACCTTCAAGATAATCACCTGAAATAGGATCAACAGGGTATGTAGTCAATTCAGGGGACGATAGTTCCATATCAGTGAAATAAATAGCCCCCTCAAGCAAAGGAATATCAAAATTCGTATCACTATTTCCCTGACTATAAAAAACACCGGAATAAGTTACCAATGTCCCCGCCGCATCAACACCAGCAGTCACGGTCCAATACACGGCGTAAACATCTGCAGCTGAATTTCCGGACCCTTCCACAGTCAAGTTAATACCTTTTATCTGACCTGGGTTTCCATCGACATCCTGAAAATCCATCAACAACGCATCATTGTCATTGAACCAGTTGCCATCAACACCAATAAAACCATTTTTAGTATTAACGGTTGCTGTACTACCATTAGCATCAGATATAGCACTCATACTATCAATCAGATAAGAACCAAAACCCAGATCCAATTGGCCAGTATTACCGCCACTAATAACAGTTCCTTGTGAATCATCACTATCGACAAAACCAAGTCGACCTACATTTTCAAACAACTCAAAACGGTATTGTGGATTTAGATCATCCGTAACATTCGAGGTATCAATTGAGATACTCAACACATCTGTACGTATTACCGAACCTGAACCATCTTGGGCTTCAATATAACCAATTAAGCTTCCATCACCATTATCTTCGTACTGGACAGTATAACCATCAACTACCAACTGACGTACTTCACCCGTATCTGGGTCAATTGCACCAAGATTCGAAGTATCCCACTCAACTGAAGTAACATCATTAGAAACAGTAGCACTAGTTAAAACCTGCCAACCCGAATCATGCAGACCGTCATTATCGGTCGAAAGAGTGATAGAACCAGCAACTGGCGCATCATCAGATATACTGACAGTGAAATCGGCAGTCTGACCTGTCCCTTCAGCGATTATTGTAAACGGTAGATTAACAGGTAAATCGGACTCACCTTGTAAGGTAGGTAAATGATCGATAGCAGCAAGCTGTGTAAATGTATAACTCAGGTTAGAACTATCGAGCGTAACTTTAAACACATCGCCTTCGGTCGTACTACCAGTAAGAGTACTGCTAGCTGCGTCCCAGTTATAACTAATTGGCAAGCCATTAGAAGTATATAAAACCGGATCAGGATCAGTATCATCAATACTGAGAGTTACATTTTCAGCTACGTTACTGATAACTCCTGTCTGCACGACATTGTTAGTAGAAATTGAATCAATATTCTCATTAACATAGTCGTCATCCGAAGAAACATTTGTAACTGAGAAAGAGTCATTATCAACAATTTCAGTTTCTACTGAGTTAAGAGTTAAGTGTTCAGCTATATGCTCGAAGTTACTGTCCGTAATGGTGTCGATCTCAATCGTAAATGTCTCAGCACGTTCCACTAACACATCATCCAACGTATCGATAGTGAAGGTATTAGAGTTGCTACCCGCTGGGATCTCTACGCTCGCAACACCCGTGAAGTCACTGCCATCTGCAGCTACGCCGCTGTAGGTAAATGTCACAGTGATTGCAGACGTAACATCCGC
>CERC01051431.1_pt1 | contig 23787 bp, 19 predicted proteins | sample 530921 | NCBI WGS metagenome assembly CERC01 (sample SAMEA2621099, study PRJEB7988) | marine metagenome | isolation source: saline water (ENVO:00002010), including
AGTGCCTTGGAGGTGATGGAGCAAAGAGGCGTTGAGGGTATTCTCCAGATTAAAGAGTATCTCGAGGCTGAAAATGCTAACTAGGTTGAAATCAAAGTTTCTGAGACAAAGTGATCCAGAGGTCTTGCCGTTAACGTTCATGATCGCGATCTGAATTTGCGCTTGACCTCGGGTAGAATTTATCTAGTTTGCGACGGCGTATTGAGCACTCGTTATACTCTAAAGTTTGCTCGATTAGGGCCTGTAGCTCAATTGGTTAGAGCCGACCGCTCATAACGGTCTGGTTGCGAGTTCGAGTCTCGCCGGGCCCACCACTCTTTATCAACGGTAAGGTGTGGGTTTTAGATTCTAGCTTGATCGTCTTCAGGTGAATCTAAAGTTTTGGCTTTGTTCGAATGAACTGCCCTTTAAGGGCAATAAGCCGCTAAGTCTCGACATCCACCCAACTCAAATACATTTACGCATCCCTTGGTTCTCGGGAAAGTTGAAAATCTTCTATTTCAAGCTTCCGATGCCCATTCTGCGCATGTTAGCATCGCGTCTTCCTAATGTTTCATTCCTGAGGTCCCAATGAAGATTGTACCCGCAAACGTAAGCGGACCAATGCAAAGGGAAGTCGCAGCTCTTGAACGTATTGTAAATGCATTACCTTCAGACTGGTACGGCTATACCGGTTTCTCTCTGAGGATATCACGCACACAACGCAGAGAGATTGACCTCATTGTCGTTGCAACCGACAGAATATTTTTGGTTGATCTGAAAGATTGGAGTGGACGTGTCCACAATGTTGGCGGGAAATGGTACCGTGGGAATGAAGAACGTGAGAGGTCCGCATGTGAGAAGATTGAGGAAAACGCAAAGTTTTTCGCATCTAAGCTAAAGCAATACGTCGAGAAGGGGGCAGGTAAGAGAGGTTACAGTGGTCGGCCTCCCTTCGTCGAGGGGTTGGTAGTTTTCACCAATACCAACGTCGACTTTAATGGCCTGTCTGACGATGACAAAGCAAACGCCATTAGCTTGGACGAATTTCTCAAGCTTGCAGATCCCAAAGCCTATTCTAGGCGTTATCCTGGCAGTCCGCGTGCCCCATTCAATAAAGACCCTCTTTACTCAAGCACCCGCAAACATTCTCTTTCATCATTCGTCACAAATTCCCCCACTCTAAAACCAACTGAAATAGTCTATGGAGCCGGATACAGGGTTTCGGGTGAGGCAGAGTTCAAATCTCAAAACGGCTTGTACAGCGAATATCCTGCAGAACTTGTCGAAGACCCAAATCACACCGGAGTTCTGCGTATCTGGGACTTTGCTCAAATGCTCGCAGGTGGCGGGGATGAAGATACTCGCAAGTTCCTTGCTGGGCGTGAACATCGAACGCTGGGTTACATACGAAATTTGGACTCAGAACTTTACGAGACCTCAATTATTCATGCGCAGGCACGGGAACCTGAATGTAGCGTAAGGTTCTGGGAGCTCTTTGACGTTCACCGTGATGCTCGACGCGCTGAGAATTATTTTAAAACTCGCGGTGATCAGCTTGACTTTAATGCGCGCCTCGACCGAGTGAAGTTCCTTGTATCAGCAATCAACAGTTTGCACAAAATCCAGGTTGCTCATCGGGATATCGGTCCACATAGTGTTTGGGTCGATGGTCAGCGATTAAAGCTCTCGAACTTCTGCGTTTCTTATTTTCCCGACCCAGATCAAAGAACGATTTCGAGTAACCGCGTGGACATGATGGGGGCGAAAAGCACGTTACCCGAGGACATACTTGAAGAGATTTCCACACAGTACCAAAAGGATGTGTTTCTCACTGCTGTGCTTTGCTGGTCAATTCTCACGGGAAAACAACTTCCGCTTCAGGGCGATGTGCCGTCGTTTGAAGGAATTGATTCTGCTACCCTTGCAGCCATACCTGTTAACATTTGCAACTGGTTCAAGCAGTCTCTCGCTTGGGAACCAAAAGAGCGATTTGCCTCCGCCAAGGAAATGCTTGCCGCCTTGAACAGGGCTACGCAATCAAAGGAAGACGAAACGTTCGACGCCACAGCCGATCTTTCATCTTTCAAGATTGATCAACACCCACTGACTGTTTATCCGTCCAAAGGGGCCCCAGTTACCTCCACTGAACGGATGAACTGGCAATCTACTCACAATGGTGTGCCGGTCTTTGTGAAGTCTTGGTTCTCGCATTCCGCATCTGACCTTTCCAAGCGTGCTTTTCTGCTCCGTGCCGACAAGTTGAAGTCATTGAACCTAACAGGAATTCAAAAGATCTTAGACGTCGGTATCGCTGTCGACTTCAGCCTGTTTCTTGTTTCAGCGACAGTTCCTGAAAGCAGACCATTCAGTGCAGAAACGATTTCCACTTTCTCGCGTGATCAAATATTCATCCTGATTTCTGATCTTATCAGAGCAGTTTTGAGTCTGCATGACTGCGAGTTATTCCATGGTGACGTAAAGCCGTCTAATATTATGATCACTAATGTCAGAGATAAGCCAGCTACGGTGCTGGTTGATCTTCCGGACTTCTCGCCTACTGGGCCAAGTGATCATCAAACTGCGCGTTACTGCCCGCCTTCAGACATTTCCGGACAGGCCGGTCGTGATCGGTTTGCTGTCTGTAGATGCGTCGAGGATGTACTAACGTGGATTGCCCCGAACACACTCTCGCAAAACGAACAGGACGAGCTAAGAGCGGCTTGTAATAGAATTACTGAAGGCTCTCCGGCTAATACTTCTCTGGCTCCTCTTCAGAATACCATCAAGTCGTTGACTGCAGCACCGCAAGGCGATGCTCTGGAAAATGAAGTTGAATGCTTTGTCTCAAGTCCGAATATTGTCGAAGATCGGGTGTTTCATCCCGACAACGGGTTCTATTCGATCGACGTTCAACCTCATAACAAGGATGCTAAGAAAGTTGTATTTCGGGTTGCAGGTGCTGCTCACAACCTCTTGATTATCATTCGACCAGACGACTGGAGTGTCGAATACGTCAAGTTCAACGATGATGTACCAACTCAAACAATCAGCCATATTTTAAGGAAAGCCCAGCATCGTTTTGCGGGTAAAATTTCTGTCTCGCGCACAGGCAAGCAAAGCCTCGGACAACTGCTTCCAGAACTCCGATTAGCTTATGCCGCCTATAAGAAGGACGAACTAAACTCGGCTCTTTTCAGGAGCGGTATCAAAACAAAGCCGAACGTTCACGATACAGTGGAGAGAGACACACAAACGGCGAAAAGATGGACGACCCGGCAACTATGGCTTGCCACGGTGTTAGCCGAGCCCGAACTTATGGATACCGTAACCATTACCGGTGAACCAAAGCTTGATGGCAAAGGCTATCTCGTGGGCTTTCAGTTGCCGGACGATTACACGCAGGTACTCTCCTTCGACGCGAGTGACTCAGTGCAATTGACGGATTTGAACGGGGCCCGGATCGCCATGGTTGATCCGACGAGTATTGGCAATGGCAAATCGGCGAGCATGACTTTGTTTAAGCTCAGTGGTCGAGCCCACAGAGAACTTCGTGTATTTGCAGGTCGTCAATACCGGATTGTTTCGCGCAACAATGTGGAAAGCTATAGACGCAGAAAGGGTGCCATAGAGAGTCTGTTGGCTGGTGGAGGGTTGATCCCTGATCTTGTTGACTATTTCGACCCGAACACCAATCGAGTTCCAATCAAGGTAGCTGAGCCGGTTGTAAGCGGTTCCTTGGATAGATACGGATTGAATGCAACCCAATTGGCAGCGTTCGAAAAGCTCTGGCAGTATGGGCCGATTGGGCTTCTGCAGGGCCCCCCGGGGACCGGTAAAACGAATTTTATCGCAGCACTTTCTCACTACGCGGTAACCCAAGGTGGACTGAACAGTGTGCTGATTCTGAGCCAGGCCAACGAATCTACGAACCACGCTGCGGAGAAGGTTTTAGACTTCAGTGCAGAATATGGGGGAAACATTAGCATCATCCGCGTTGGTAATGCAGGCAAAGTCTCCGACCGTCTAAAAGATTATCATTCAGACGCGATTCAGGATCGTTATCGACAGAAATTCAAGGCCGAGATCAAAGAGCGGATACTCGGCATCGCTCCGAGAATTACTGACAAGCTTGCTTTTGTTTCAGATCTTTATGACATGACGACCGAGCTTGGTGATGTCATTGAACACCTGAATGCTTCTATTGAAGATGGCGAAGATACCCAGTTTGTTGAGAAGCGCGAAAGCCGCCTTCTAGCTGCATATCGGAATCACGCGAGAACATGGCTTGATGATGAGCAAATTGAACCTGAAACAGCCTTATACCACGCTCAGAAGCGCTTGGAAGTTAAGCATGGCATCACGAACTCTAGAGAACTCCGGCGCATAGATCATTTGATCAAAATGTCTCGCCAGTGGATGAATGCTCTTGCGACCCACAACAGTTCACTTGAAAGCTTTTTTGTGCGAAGCCGAGCCGTTGTTAGCGGCACCTGTGTGGGCATTGGGCGGCATCACCTCGGTATGTCATCAATGCAGTTTGACCTAGTAATCATAGATGAAGCAGCTCGTGCAACGGCCGGAGAGCTGGCAATTGGCTTGCAAGTGGCGTCCCGTGCACTGCTTGTCGGTGACCAGTGCCAGCTCTTGCCAATGTATGACAGGAATCTTGTAGAGGAGATCGCGAGTCGGGTTGAAGGTCTTGAAGAAGAAGATGTCAAGGTGTCTGACTTCCAACGTATGTTCGAAAATTTTTATGGCCAACAAGCTAGCGCAACGCTCACAACGCAGTATCGTATGGCCTCAGATATTGCCGAGGTTGTCGCCGAAGATTTCTACCCACAGTATGATCTTAAAACGGGTCGAGGACCGGTTCCAGAGTATTACAGTTTGCTTCCTGCGCCGCTCGACCGTCAGATTGTGTGGCTTGATACAACGAGTAACACCAAGCCCCATGCATATCAGGAAAGGCCCAACCTGCGTTCAACAAGTTTCATCAACAAGTTTGAAGCAGACGTTATACTCGAGCAGTTGGAGAGTATTAGGAATGCACATGAATTTGTCATGCGTTTGGCTGAGGACATAAAGGATGGCGAGCAAGCCATCGGTGTGATTTGTATGTACGCCGCTCAGGCAACATATATACGCGAACGTATTTCGCTTAGACAGTGGGAGCAAGATTTCGAAAGGTTGATCAAGGTCGATACGGTTGATAGCTACCAGGGCAAAGATAACGAACTTATCATCCTTTCACTCACACGCAGAGATCCTGATGGCAAAGCCAGTATAGGGCATGTCTCAAATGAGAACAGAATGAACGTCGCCCTTTCAAGAGCGAAAAATCGGTTGATCATTGTCGGTGCGCTCCACGTTTTTGAAAAAGACGCTGGACGGAAGCCTAACCCGCTGCTGAATGTGGCCCGTCGAGCCAGAAATGCTGAAGACCAGAAGATAACCCTGGTCGATGCCATGGTCAGTAAGCGAGGTCACTGAGATGCATGGTTCAGAGCAAATTGAAATCGATACCTACGAAGTCCTATTGCCAACGCGCAACTACCGTGTTGTTGCTTCTGTTGCTTCACAGAGAAAACTCGCTCTTCACATTGAATTCTGCCTGATGCTGCTTAAGAATATTGGCTGGGTCACGGTCAAGGATATCCAGCGGTACTTTGGCTATTCGGCTGACGAGACAAGTGTGCTCATACAGGATCTTCTTCAGGCAGGTTATGTTGAAGAGCACCCGACGGACAGTGGAATTCAACTTACACGGAATGCTCTCGCCTTGTTCGAAAGTGGTTCGGATGGGGATACACTTCGCATTACCGAGATCAAGGAGATCGAGCGTACTGTCCCATTTGACTCTATTTCTTTGTCTTTGTCTCTGAGCCAAGGCCGCATTCAATATGGTCGTAAAGGCCATATGAGGGCTCTTGAGGAGCTTCCGCCTGACAGTGCGAAAGCATCCCAAGCGACAAAAACCATCCGGGATTCGTTTGAGCACCATTTCACTGAGTTTAATCAGCGATATGGCGACGACAAGGCGACAGAACTTTACTCGATCGACGCAGTGGAACCGTTGCAAATGGGGTTGACCGTCCTATCACTCCCACTGGTACTGAAATTGAGCGGTGAGCCGGTGGTTGAGCCAGACCTTTCGCTTCTTCATGAGGCTGGGCAAACGGGACAATCGCGCCGGCCCATTATTGATGCTGTCACTCGACATTTGTCAACGAAACGTTGGCCATCAGACAGTACTCGAACGTTTGAATTCATAAGGCTATTTGAAAGGCAGCAGCTTAATCAGTTTTTAGAGCGAGATTCGTTTAATCTCCAAGCCTTCGCAAAGTTGGTTCTTGCGAAACGGCGCCCATCCATGGACATTTCTACGCGCTTTATTGGCTCTACTACAACTGACGCATTCCTCGATGCTTACGTCAAACTAGAAGAGGACATGAATTGCGATGACGATGATTGTCTGCTGTGGTTCGCTCCTAACAGGCCACTCTGGGGAGTTGGCCAAGCGTTCGAAGATACTGTGGATCGCTTGCGAAATGGCGCGAACAACAAGATCCCTACATTCTTGATAAAGGGGGAGTATCAAAGTGACTACGATAAGGAATCACGGCTACTACGTAAAAGGTATTCTGATGGTAGAGAATCATCCGTTTTTACCAATATGGTCTACGTTCCGGTCGAGGTTCTGCCTTCAAGTCTTGAGGTGATCATCCGTCCTGGAAAGTTTGCGGCGGTCATAGTCCATATCGCTACCGGAGGTGATTTTAATATACCGGTTCCTGTCGGCTTCATGACCACTGATGCGAGTTTTGTCGCCGATCTTCATTTGATGGTGTCGCAGCCGCTTTCAGCAAAGCTAGATTGGTTCAATGCGGGTGGTAGCTCAACTCGTCTGCATGATATCATCAAGAGCACAACATCCGTGCGCCGTCCGGAAACTCGTGAAGAACGAGTTCATAAATACTTGGCAATGAACAGTGATGCCGAGGAACCTCTATAGAGGCAGTAGTAGTTATTCAAATTGTGGTTAAGATACTGAACTGCTTAGCGACATCACGAGGCTTATTCGTGTTAACAGTCGGTGAGATTTGTGTGGAGTTCAGATGATAGCTTAGCCAATAAGCTAGCATCGCGGGATTCTTCTCTCCACAAGGCAACTGCTTCACAGGCCGTTTAACTTAACTCTGACGCAGTAGCCGTTCGAATTGTCATAATTCGGGGTTATGCACCTGCATCGACTGATTGTCTTGGGGATTTGCTTTGGGTAGTAACAGGACGTTAATGCCTTGTTGGGGGGGCTGTGTGTTCACCGATACAGTTTGCTGTCGGTTTGGCTGGAAGCATTGAGGCTGGTCCGTGCAATCCTATCGGTCGATATTTCTTCATTGCAAACAATGACATTCACGATGGTTGGTCTTTGAGCAATCTAACTAGATTTCAAACATACGTAATTTTGCTGGGAATAGTGAATTGCGGGTCCTTCAGTGTAATCAATCAATGAGCGGTTTGGAGAGGAGGAATCTCTCTAGCCCAACGATCTCCGTAGCCATTAGCGAAGAAATTTTCGATACTTTTAAGGTATGTGGATGGCTAGCAAAGCCTGCATTATAGTCTCTCATCGCCCTGTCGAAGCCGTCAACGAACGGGTGCGCAGCTGCGATCGGCCCAGCCAGAATGACAAATTCTGGTTGGGCTAGTGCAACGGTACTTTGGAATGCCAATCCCAGTGTTCGTCCGGCGTCAGAAAATGCTGCCACTGCGCGTCTTTCGCCGGAATTCGCCTGGCGAATAGCGTGAGGTAGGGCGAGATGTAGGCCGCCATCTCCATGTTCAGGAGCTGGTTCGATGCCGTATTGGCCGAGGCGATGCAAAATAGCTCGACCTGATGATATGTCGTCCAGTTTGATGGCTGTTTGATGTTGGTGCTCGGCGTTGTCGGCTATTATATTGTCGCTGAGTGGGGGGCGCTCGATCATTATCCCGCCTATCCAGCTTTCATGTTCGCTGCCGTGGGATACCAATCCCTGAATCATCAAGCTTGCGCCAACTCCAATGCCTGAATAAAGCAATAAGCTGTTTGATGGTTCGCGCGACAGTTTATTGCGAGTTTCGGCTACATGTAGCGCGATGGATGTGTTTTGTAGGCAAATTGGCAGATTAAAAGTGTTGGCAATCTGTTCATACAGCGTGTCGATGTCGCGGATGCCGGGGCGAGCGCTTATGATCGCGTCGTGATGGGTATCAATGTCGCCAGCGATCGTTAGGCTGACGGCTTTAAGTTTGTCGAATTGGAGATCGGGCCGCCGGTGAAGAATATCGACATGTGTCGCGATCTGATCAATAAGTTCATTCGGTCGGATGTCAGGCCAGCCGGTAATTAAATCTTCGGTTAGGCGTTCGCCATTTGCAGCAACGATTGAAAGTTTTTGTTCGAACGCTGTCAGGCAGATACAAAGAATGTACATTCCGTTCTGACACAGTGTCAGGCCGACATTGGGTCGTCCTCGAGTCAAGCGCTCTGGTCGGGTTTCAATCGTTTGGATTAGCCCCTCATCGATTAAATCCTTGGTTATCCGGGATAGCGAAGCCTCTGTCAGATTGGATACGTCGGCGAGCTCACGGCGAGATATGCCCGGTGTATGAAATATCTCTTTGAGTATCAGTGATCTGTTGTTCTGTCGAAGGTGATGCGACTTCGTCAGTTTGTGTTCCTGAGTCATGTAAAATGTCTTTCTTTTACACGTAGAAGGGCCGTGGTTGCTTTGAACGATTCCGCAAACAGTATGTCAAAAGAGAGTGCGCGTAATCCACTAAACATCCATCCTCTCCCGAAAAGGTCAAAAAATAGTCACTTATTCTAATGGTGTATAAATAATGTGCATTATCTGTGGGCGCTTCAGTGCATGTGTGTTGCGGATATGGAATGCAGAATTGTAAAAAATCGTTTATATACAATGCAATAGTTATTTTCTTACTTCTTGTAATTAAATTGGCATTGTAATTGCTGATGACCTGCTGATTCGTTCTCTATTCCAAAATGCCCAGTTTCAAACACGGTAGTGAGGTCATGATGAAGCGCAGAACTTTCCTTAAGACATCGGCAGCGGCAGCTAGTTTGATGGCTATGCCATCTATTATCGGCAAGGCCAATGCATCGGAAGCAATAAAGATCGGTTGCCTTTTTTCTTCTTCTGGCACAATGGCTAACGTGGAAGGCCGTTTGAACGAAGTTGTTAAAATGGCCGTCGACGAGATTAATGGCAAAGGCGGTGTACTCGGTAAGCAGGTCGAAGCATTGATTTCGGATCCGGCGTCGGATTGGCCGCTTTATGCCCAGCTCAGCAGGCAGATGCTCCAACAGGAAAAGGTTGCCAGCCTGTTTGGTTGCTGGACGTCGGTTTCACGTAAATCGGTATTGCCGGTGGTGGAGCAGAATAACGGTTTGCTTTATTACCCTTTGCACTTTGAGGGGGAAGAAAACTCCAAGAACGTCGTGTACTTGAATTCACCACCTGCGAGTTCAGTGTTGCCAGCAATCGATTACTTGATGAGTGAAGATGGTGGCAATGCGAAGCGGTTCTATATGCTGGGTTCGGATTACGTCTGGCCGCGCACAATTAACAAGATTTGCAAAGGTTATTTCGAGTCCAAGGGTATCACTGCTGATAGCTGGCGTGAAGAATACGTGCCGTTCGGTTTCTCAAACTTCCAAACCCTTGTGAACGATATTCGCAAATTTGCCAGCGAACCAGGTGGCCAGCCAGTGATCATTCTTACCACTGTGGGTTCATCAATCCCTGCTTTCTTCAAGGAAATCATTAACCAGGGCATTACGGCGACTGACATTCCTGTCTTGGGTCTTGATGTTCTGGAAGCTGATCTTGAGGGGCTCGATACGCAGCCGATGGTTGGTCACTTGAACTGCTGGGCATATCTGCAAAATGCGCAGTCTGACAAGAATGATGAGTTCAAGGATCGCTGGAAGCAGCACGTAAATTCCAATGGACTACCATACAAGAACAATGTCGTTATCGACCCTATGGTTTCGGCCTACGACGGGGTGCATCTTTGGGCGCGTGCGTGTGACAAGGCGGGCACCACAGACGTGGATGCGGTGCGTGCAGCATCCAATGGTCTCACGTTTGAATGTCCGTCGGGATACGACATTTCGATGGGTAGTGAAAATACCTACGTCTCGCGTGGGGTCTTCATCGGCTCTGTGAATGCGGATCAGGGCTTTGACGTGCTTTGGCAATCAGAAGGGACGCCGAAACCCGTTCCGTTCAGCCCTTACGTTTAAGGGACTTTGTATACTCTCTAGACAGCGGTACTCCGCTGTCTAGAGGCGTCAACTATCAAGTGGTAGCCTTCAATATGTGTCAGCTTAAAGCCTTATGCAGGGCTGTTGCGATTATGGTTGTGATCGGAATTGCGACGTTCAGGGTAGTCCCGGTCAATGCGCAAACAGTGACCTATAATCGTGCGAACGTCGTAACTGGATTATGTAGTGGCGAGACGTCATCGACAACGCGGGCAGTTGATGTGTTGCTTGCAGAAGTCGCATCAAAACGCGAAGCCGCCGATTGGGCGGGGACAATTATCAATGCGCTCGGCGCAAAAGAATTATTGTGTTCAAAGGACGGCGAAAGCCTGCTGGAGACTGAAGCCGGGTATTTGGATCCCGTCACTATGTCGGTGGTTACGATAGATGGTAAACCTCCTCGCGCACCTTTTGTAAACCTCAAGGTCCGGGCGAACTTGAATGTAGCGGCCAGCTTATTGAGTCTCATCGAAAACCCGGCGGGCCCCAATGCTGGTGATGCCGTTAGTGTTCTCGAAAAACGCTACGATTATGTCGATGCAACTGTTTTGGCCCTTGCGCTGGATGGTGTTGTCGATCCTGATTTGCGGGACCGGTTGAAGGTCGTGCAGTCGCTAAAGATACTGCAGTCCGATGATGTGGCAGATGTGGATACGCGCATTCAGGCTATCGAAGCAATTGCCGACATCCCCACTGAACGCAATAGGACAGCTTTGATTAACCTCCAGCAGCGTGACGGTTTCGCGGATAGCGATCCGCGTTTGGTGCGCGCCTTGGAGGTTGCCATTGATGAGGTCGGTACGTGGATTCAGATAGGTAATATCGGCGCTGTTTTATTTAGTGGACTTAGTTATGCAAGCATTCTGTTTATGGCGTCGTTAGGGTTGGCGATTATCTTCGGCCTGATGGGGGTCATCAATTTGGCCCAAGGTGAATTCATCATGGTCGGGTCTTACGCAACCTTCATGGTTCAAGAGGTCCTCAGGTTGTGGGCGCCAGGATTGTTGGACTGGTACTTGGTGATTTCAATCCCGGTTGCTTTTCTTGTGACGGCTGCCGTCGGTATGATCCTAGAGGTGACGGTTATCCGGCATCTTTATGGCCGTCCACTGATGACCTTGCTCGCGACATGGGCCATCAGCCTGTTTCTGATCAACTTGGTTCGTGTGGCATTCGGCACTCAGAACCTTGAATTCATTGTTCCATCGTTTCTGTCTGGTGGTGTGCGGGTTACCGCAGACTTTATCATCACCTGGAGCCGCCTCTTTGCGATCGGTTTTTCTGCGGCTGTTCTGATTTCAGTTCTGTTGCTTGTACACAAGACCCGCTGGGGACTTTACATCCGTGGGGTTACGGAAAATCGTGCCATGGCAAGTTGCGTTGGTGTTTCATCGCGGCGCATTGACTCCATCAGTTTTGGCCTTGGCTCCGGACTAGCCGGGTTGGCTGGCCTCGTATTGACGCCGATCTACAGTGTTAATCCAACCATGGGGACCAACTTCATTGTCGACTCATTCATGGTCGTTGTCCTCGGCGGGGTTGGTAACGTTGCCGGAACACTGATTTCGGCTCTAACGATTGGTCAGATCAATATTGTCATTGAGCCAATTTACGGGGCGGTTGCTGCGAAAGTCATCGTCTTGTTGATGATCATTGTTTTCATCCAGTTTAGGCCGCAAGGCATCTTCGCAGTAAAGGGGCGGAAATGACGTCACTGGAAAGCTTTATTTCAGGTAGCGGGCGGCCGCTTATGCTTAATGGTTCAGCCCCAGCGGTTGCTGCGGTATTGGCAGGTATTGCTGTTGTGGTGCTTGTTTCGGGCATTAGTGGTAGTGGGTTGTCCGTCTATGCCATGAATATGATCGGCCAGGCCGCAGCGTTCGGTTTGCTGGCGATCGCTTTGGATCTTGTGTGGGGCTTTGGGGGGATCCTTAGCCTTGGGCATGGTCTTTATTTCGCCATTGGCGGGTATCTGATTGCCATGCATATGGTCAAGGTGGCCTTCCTGGCGACCGGGACGCCGCCAGATTTCATGTTGTTCATGGGATGGGAAGACCTGCCTGTCTATTACGCGTTGATGGAAAACATCTACTATATAGTAGGTCTCATCATTGTTGTTGCTGTACTGGTCTCAGCCATTTTCGGCGCGATATCATTCAGATCACGCGTTACCGGGGTGTATTTTGCAATTATCACCCAGGCGCTAGTTTATGTCGCGATGCTGTTGTTTTTCCGAAACGATACCGGGTTCGGTGGCAATAATGGCATGACCGGCTTCGTTTCGATTTTCGGCAGTTCGTTGTCGGACCCGGTTGTGGTCGCAGTGTTGTGTGCATCTACAATCATGATTGCTGCGATTGCTATATTTGGCCTTAACATTCTGGTGCGCTCGCGCTTCGGACACATGTTGATGGCAATCCGCGACGACGAGCCTCGGCTGCGTTTTCTCGGCTACGAAACCATATGGGTCAAGTTGCTTGCATGGTGTCTGTCGGCAGTGCTGGCAGCGATTGCGGGGGCATTGTATGTGCCGCAAGTCGGGATTATCAATCCCCGGGTGTTGTCGCCGGAACTGTCCGTTGAAATTGCCGTATGGGTAATTGTGGGTGGTAGAGGAACTCTGGTCGGCGCGTTCTTGGGGGCTGTTGCAATTACCGCACTGAAGTTCTGGCTGACAGCTTTCGTCCCTGACTTATGGCCATTTATCCTATCTGCTTTGGTGCTGGCTGTCGTCGTATTCCTGCCAAATGGCGTTTACGGAACTCCTGAGGTGTTCAAGACCGGCCTCTCGAGGGTGAGGATGTTGGGGGGGCGAAAGATATGAGCGCCGTCGCACTTTATATTGATGGGTTATCAGTATCGTTTGGTTCGATGCGTGCTATCGACGGTCTTTCGATGCTCATCAAGTACGGTGAGGTCCGTGCAATTATTGGTCCGAACGGTGCGGGAAAGACAACGTTGCTCGATATCATCACTGGCAAGACGCGCCCCGATGATGGAGTTGTTGCGCTAAACAGCAAGGTTGATTTGCTGGCAATGTCAGACGTGAAAGTGGCGTTGGCAGGCGTTGGCAGGAAATTTCAAAAGCCCAGCATTTTTGAAGCACTGAGCGTTGCAAACAATCTGCGCCTGGCACTCCGCAACAGTGATGCAGGTACAATAAACGAAATGTTCCGTTCACCATCATCCGACGAGAAGGATCGTATGGAGCAGGTGTTGGAAACGATCGGCATGAAAGACCTTGTTGATCGGCCAGCAGGCGTCTTATCGCATGGTGAAAAGCAATGGTTAGAAATCGGCATGTTGCTTCTACAGGAGCCTAAGGTTCTTTTGCTTGACGAACCTGTTGCTGGCATGAGCGACGAAGAGACAGAGCGTACGGTGGAGCTTGTTTCTTCTCTGCGTTCGCCGGATCGCGCCGTTGTTGTTATCGAGCACGATATGAGCTTTGTCGAAAAAATTGCTGATGTGATCACGGTGCTACACGAAGGACGTGTGCTGATCGAAGGGTCTATGGAAAAAGTGAAGTCAGATCCGCAGGTTCGTGACGTGTATTTGGGGCGTTAATATGAAATTGGTCGTAGATTCTTTGAATCAACATTACGGAAGCAGTCATATTTTGCGCGATCTAACCTTTGAGATTCCAGATCGCGGATGCCTGGCTGTTTTAGGTCGGAATGGCGCGGGCAAAACCACTTTACTGAAATGTCTGATGGGGCTGTTGCCCGCGACATCAGGGTCGATGGTTTACGCTGGCAGAGACATTACACAGGCACCGTCCCATCGGCGTGTTTTGTCAGGGCTTGGTTATGTGCCTCAGGGACGGGAGATATTTGGTAATCTCACAGTCCGCGAAAATCTTGAAATTGCCATGCATGTCTCATCGGCTGGTGAGCGCGATGCGATTGCGGATGAGATGACCGAGCTGTTTCCCGTGTTAGGCGAAATGTGGAACCGGCGTGGCGGTGATTTGTCGGGCGGGCAGCAACAGCAGCTAAGCATCGGACGTGCGCTGGCGTCTCGACCATCTTTGTTGATTCTTGATGAACCAACAGAAGGTATTCAGCCCAACATCGTGCAACGGATCGAGGATGTGATCTTCGCATTGAAGGACAAGATGTCGATCTTGGTTGTCGAGCAATATTTCGAATTCGCCCATCGACTAGCCGACGAATACCTCATTCTGTCGCGGGGCGAGGTTGTCGACAAAGGTACGAACGAAGAGATGGAAGAAAGCAGGATCAAAAGCTTCATTTCCATTTGATCTATTTTTAACCTTAACAGAGAGTATCGTTTTATGATTGAAGTGAAGGCAACTCCGGAAAACCTGTTTTGGGGGTATTTCGATGCGGATACGCCGCCCGTCGCTGAGATCAATTCAGGTGAAACTGTTATGCTGCATACGCTGACGGCATGTTTCCCTGAGGATTTGCCGCCAGACTCCAGCCTTGTAACCGACGACCATAAAGCTGCCATGGAGGCGCTTACTCCGGGTGGCGATGGCAGCAAGGTTGTGGCGGGTCCAGTCGGTCCGCATGTAATGACCGGTCCAATTTATGTTAATGGGGCTGAACCCGGTGACACGTTGCAGGTCGATATTCTGGAAGCGGAACCGCGACAGGATTGGGGGTTTGCTGCAATCCTGCCGATGTTGGGTACGCTGCCGGAGGAGTTCACGGATTACGAGCGTATCCATCTGATGATTGATCGGGTAAAGGGTGTTGCGACCTTGCCTTGGGGAACTAGTGTACCTTTGGATCCGTTCTTCGGTATCATGGGTGTTGCTCCACCGAAGGAATGGGGTCGTGTTGGTTCCCCAGAGCCGCGTGCTTTTGGTGGTAATATGGACAACAAAGATCTGCGTCCTGGTTCGACACTTTATTTGCCGGTCTTTAATGAAGGCGCTCTGTTCTCGGCAGGCGACGGTCATGGCTGTCAGGGCCATGGGGAGGTCTGTATTACAGCTCTGGAAACGGCCTTGAATGGCAAGTTTCGTCTAACGGTCCGAAAGGACATGAATATTAAGCAGCCGTTTGCTGAGACAAATGAGCAACTGATTTCAATGGGTCTGAATACAGACCTTGATGAAGCTGCGCGACAGGCCGTGCGAGAAATGGTTCGACTGGTAACGGAACGGTCGGAGCTAAACCGTAACCAAGCATATATGTTGTGCAGTCTGGTGGCTGATTTGCATGTCACGCAGCTCGTAGATATTGTAAAGGGTATTCATATGATTATGCCCAAGAAATATCTGTAGGGTTCTGCTTCAAAATAAATCTTTTGGTTGCGGGGTGGTTCTCGTCGTGAAATTTTTTCCACTAGATCCCCGCAGCCAGCTTTCCTTTGGCTTATTCCAAATTTGTCAGAACCGCGAAGTTTTTGGATGAGTTTCAAAATGAGTGAATATCTCTCACACTTGAGAGCAGCCATTGTTGATTGCTACATAGCAATGCAATCAGGTCCATAAATTTTTAGAAACAGCGTCACTCCCCGTGCTACCTTTTGTTCAATTTCTACCTGTGTGAATGGTTCTCTGGCCCCGAGCTTTATTTCAAGATTCGAAAGCCCCATCCAAAGGCCTGTCAGCTCGTCTGCTGCGGTAACAGCATCCAATGAGCATAACTCGTTTCGGGACGCGGCCTTCGAAATGATATCAACAAGCATCTGTTGTCCTCTTCCCGGGCCTGCATCAAAAAATTTGCGCGGCAACTCTGGATGGGCTGCGGATGCAGAAGAAATTAGTCTGTCCCACCCATGTAGCTCGCGCCCGTTGATAAAGTTGAGATAGCGAGTGCCGAAAGCAATCAGTGCTTCCTTGACCGGTAGATTCTCTGATAACTGGAATTCCTCATCGGTGATCGTGAGGTCGGACTCCCGCCGGATTACTGCTTCAATCAAGTCCTCTTTGCTCTCAAATCTTGAGTAGATTGTTGCTCTTGATACATTTGCACAGATCGAAATTTCTTCAAGAGTGACATCCAGCCCTTTGGTCAAAAGCAAATGGCGTGCAGCATCAAGAAGTGCGATTGCCTTGGCTTCATCCTTCGGGCGGCCTCTTTGACGCTTTGGTGTCTTGCCGGCTAGCTGGGACACAGCTTAATCCTCAATCAATTTTATAAGTAAGAATGGCTGCCGTAAGAAGGCCGCCAACAACAGTCACATGTTCCAGCGCAATCTGAAACTCATGAGTCTTACGCGGTTCCTCGAACTTCCAAAAGGGGTGGCCCAGCGGAATGGACAGAAGGGTAAACACACCCAAAGCCCCTGCTCCCAGCCAACCAAGCCCATAAAGGTTGGTGATTAGCAGGGCAGATCCGACTAGCTGGCATATAATTGTCGCAACGGCACTGGTTTTTGGGTGTCGCAGTCCGGCCTCTTCCATCTCTTTCAGCACCATGGAAAAATTAAACACTCCGTAAAAACCAGCCATCCAAAAGAGCAGGGTCAAAAGGACCCTCGCTGCAATCAGAGTAAATTGATTGTCCAATATCAGGGCAACGATGTCTGGCATAATGTTCTTTTCCTCAATGTAATAATTAACAGACTCTAGAGTATATAAAATAATTATCAGACTCACGAGTATGGAATTGGGAACAATGTGTTGCCGCAAACGGACCTAATACAAATCTCGTAGTTTAGTATTCTGAGAAAAATCAGTTGTCTTGAGCAGGGATAAATTGGCCGGGGCTGATGCCTGAAGCTATCCACGAACCTAGGGTAACAAGAATGTCCGCACTATTTACGCCGTATAAATTGAAGGATGTAAGCCTTCGTAACCGTATTGCTGTTGCACCAATGTGCCAATATCAGGCGCGAGACGGCTTTGTGAATGACTGGCACATTGCGCACTATGCCAGTCTGGCGCGAGGCGGAGCGGCTCTTGTTATTGTTGAAGCGACCGCTGTATCACCCGAGGGCCGAATAACCCCAGGCTGCACGGGGCTTTGGAATGATGAGCAGATAGATGGCATGAGCCAGATCGCGGCATCGATCAAATCTGCGGGTTCTGTGCCGGGGATACAGATCGGGCATGCTGGTCGCAAAGCAAGCGCCAACCTTCCTTGGGAAGGAGATGATCACATTGGCGCTGAAGATCCTCGAGGCTGGGAGACTATTGCACCATCGCCAATCGCCTTCGGTGGAGCGCTCTCCAAAATTCCGAAGGAGATGACACTGGCTGACATTAACAGTGTAAAAGCGGATTTCGTTTCGGCTGCACTGCGGGCGAGAGATGCCGGTTTCGAATGGTTGGAACTCCATTTCGCTCATGGCTATCTCGCTTCCAGTTTCTATTCTGGTTATGCCAATCAGCGCACCGACTTGTACGGTGGAAATCAGGCTGGAAGGAACCGTTTCCTCCTTGAGACGCTGGAAGCTGTTCGGGAAGTGTGGCCAGAAAATCTGCCATTAACAGTTCGATTTGGTGTCGTGGAATTTGACGGGCACGATGAGGAAACCCTGGCTCAGTCGATCGCGCTCATAAAGCAGTTCAAGATATCAGGGCTCGATTTTGTTAGCACCAGTATGGGATTCTCGGCACCTGTGGGCAATGTGCCATGGGGGCCTGCCTTCTTGGTTCCCTTTGCTTCGCGCATTAGATCAGAAGCAGGGATCGCGGTTGGTTCCGCTTGGTTGCTTGATGCGCCAAATGATGCGAACAAAGCGATTGCGGATAAACAGCTCGACATCGTTATGATGGGTCGCGCCTTGCTTGCAAACCCTCATTACCTATAGAGACTTGCACTTATCGGAAACCGAACTCGCACTTATCGCGCTTTTCGGATCTGATTATGTGATCTTATCGCCGCAGCGAAAATCACATTAGTTGCGAGTAAGATCAGATTATCTGCCAGCTGATTGCAATCATCGCTGTGAAATCACATTACGTGCCAACTAAAATATCCCCCTTTCCCCCTTGCACATACAATGCACAAGGGGGAAAGGCATGTGTTAGTAGGTTCGTTTCAGTTCGCTGTAGTTTCCGCCAACTTGCAAAGTGACGGTCACGTCATTTTCACCGCGATTACGCCAGAACCAGCCGTGATATCCGGTGAAACGTGCGGTGATCTCACCTTCGTCCTCGGGGATCGCCCGACCTTTTTCATAGCTGACGGATTGCCCGCCGGTTCCATCCCCGTGAAGGTCGAAATTTACGGCACCGCCCTCGACAACCCATTTGAACGGGGCAACCGCGCCTTCTTCCATGACGAGCTTGTATTCGGCACCCTGTCCTGGCGTCAGGGTAAAGCTGATGGTGTCTTTCCATCCATCGCCCGCTGTCTGTGCCTGTGCGCTGGAAATGAACAGACCGGCAAGGATTTCAAACAGGCTCGACTGGTCCTTGCCGGGCTGAAGATTCTGCAACTCGTATTGCATCTGGCGGTCGGCCTCGGCTTCTTCGGCAAGCTGGGTCTTGATTTCACCCATCTCGGTCAGGCCAAGAGCGCCACCAATCCGGGTCGGGTCGATCCCGTATTCAGCCGGAAGAATGACCGTCACCAGCACAACGACGGCAACAAGTGCCGCAACAATGGTCGAGCGGATCAACTGTGCGCTGCTTGGAAGCTCGTCAAGATTGGGTTTATTGGCATTATACATTGTTCAAACTCCGTTTTGTCAGGCAACAAAATAGCCGGTCATCTGATAGCCGATCAGCATGAAACCCGCTGACATCATCGCGACATTGGCCGTATAGGCATGACGCCAGAACCCTTCGGTCCTGCGCCAGAAACCCATGAAAATCAGGATCATTGCCAACGCAATCAACTGGCCCAGTTCGACCCCGATATTGAAGGCAATCAGATTGGGAAGAAGCCCATCGGGCGCGATGTCATATTCAAGGATTTTGGTCGCAAGACCCAGCCCGTGAAAGAACCCGAAAACCAGTGTGGCGATCTTTGTGTCGGGTTGAAAACCGAACCACCGCTGAAACGCACCAAGATTATCAAGTGCCTTGTAAACCACCGACAAACCGATGATCGCGTCAATCAGATAGGAACTGACATTCCAGTCAAAAAAGACGCCGAGCAACATTGTCGTCGAATGGCCGACGGCAAACAGGCTGACATAGATGGCGATATGCTTCATCCGGTAAAGGAAAAAGATCACACCAAACAGAAACAGAAGATGATCATATCCGGTCACCATGTGCTTGGCTCCCAGATAGACAAACGGGATCAGATTGATACCGCTGATTTCCATGATATAGCCCTTGTCACCTTCGGTGACGGCATGGGCCAGCGCATCCGTCGCTGCCAGAACCAGCAGCACGAACGCAAGACATACTGTCGCAAGACGCGGCGGGACAAAGTCCGCAACCCCGTGCGCAGCAGTTCGAAAACCGTGCATGATAAAACTTTCATCGTGAAGACTGTATCGAGTACTCGAATGGCTTCTCACACGATGGGAGGGCGAATATCCTGTCCGGGCGGGATGTCCCGTGCTGTCAGTTCCACCCGCGACCAGCCACAGCGATACAGTATGCGCGACATGATTTCGCGGTCTGCCAGAATGGCCGGGGGATGATCATGATCAACAAGATCATGGGATGTGCATCCGGCATTATCGCCACTATCGACAATATCGAGTTCATGGCTGTGACCGTGATCAAGGATTTCAAGCAACTGCGCGGGCGATGCTTCCGAAACAGGAAAACCCGATGGCAAATGATGATTCTGCTGTGCGATGAATGCCACAAGCATCCCCGCAACCACAACAAGCCGCATCATTCCCCGGTACATCAACCCTGTCACAGTTTTGTCCTGCCTCTCCAGAAATCTGTGGCGCGTTGGTCACTTGATTTACCCCCCTGGGGGGGATAGGTTCTTCTATATGACAGAATACGTTCCACACGCAACCCATCCTGACATCGTCAAGCGATTAAAGCGCGCCGACGGCCATTTGCATAGTGTCATTTCAATGATCGAAGAAGGCCGCCCGTGCGAGGATATCGCCCAGCAGATTCACGCCGTTGAAAAGGCCATCTCGCAAGCCAAACGCATCCTGATACAGGATCATATCGACCATTGCCTCGACACGGCCTTCGCCGATGCCCCCGCCGCCAGTCCCGCATCGCTCGACGGGTTCAAAAAGATTGCAAAATACCTGTGAGCCCCCACCTTTCCGAGGTTCCCCATGCTTTCCGTGCTTTCGGATCGTCGCTATCGCAATTTGTTCCTGGCCCAGATTTCATCGCTGCTCGGCACCGGGCTTGCAACGGTCGGCCTGTCGCTTCTGGCATTTGATCTTGCCGGATCGGATGCCGGGATGGTTCTTGGCACGGCCTTTGCCATTAAAATGATTGCCTATGTCGGGGTTTCCCCCTTTGCTGCGGCACTGGTCGCCCCGCTGCCGCGCCGCCCGGTTCTGATCGGGTTGGATCTTTTTCGTGTGCTGATCGCCGCCATGCTGCCGTTTGTCACCGAAATCTGGCAGATTTACGTGCTGATTTTTCTGTTGCAAAGTGCATCTGCCGCTTTTACCCCGACATTTCAGGCCACCATTCCGGAAATCCTGACCGACGAGGAACGTTATACCAAGGCGCTGTCCCTGTCCCGGCTGGCCTATGATCTTGAAAACCTGATCAGCCCGCTGATCGCGACATTGCTGCTGGCTGTGATGTCGTTTAATGCGCTTTTTGCTGGGACATCGGCCGGGTTTGCCCTGTCAGCCGCCCTTATCCTCGGCGTCAGCCTGCCTGCACCGGCCACGTCCCCCACCGACAGCTTTGCAAAACGTTTGTTGCGCGGGGTACGCATCTTTACCCGGACACCGCGCCTGCGCGGATTGATGGCGATCAATATGGCGGTCGCGGCCCTTGGTGCCCAGATACTGGTCAATACGATTATCGTTGTCCGTGACACGCTTGCGCTTGGCGACAGCGCGGTTGCCATCACCCTTGGGACGTTTGGTGCCGGTTCGATGCTGGCGGCTCTGATTCTGCCGGGTATTCTTGCTCGGACCCGAGAACGCACCGTAATGATTGCCGGTGCGCTACTGGGAACACTGGCCTTTGCCGGTCTGGCGTCATTTCTCCTGATGGGCGAACTGGTATGGCCGGTTCTTCTGATTGTCTGGTTCATTACCGGCTTTGGCTATTCCGCAACCCAGACACCTTCGGGACGCCTGTTGCGCAAATCCGCCCATGACCGGGATCGGCCATCGATTTTTGCCGCCCAGTTTGCCCTGTCTCATGCCTGCTGGCTTGTGACCTATCCGCTGGCTGGCTGGTTTGTTTCGCAATACGGATTTCAGGCGGGTCTGGTGCTTTTTGGCGCAATCGCCCTGCTCGCGACACTGGCCGGAACCCTGTTCTGGCCTGCGAGCGACAGCGACGAAATCGAACACAGCCATGATGATCTCCCTGCAGACCATCCGCATTTGCAAGGTGCGCGCAGCCATCGCCATCCTTATGTAATCGATGAAATCCATTCCCGATGGCCTTAAACAGACAGGCCGACAGCAGAGTTGATTATCTACGCTGCAGTTTTTCTGTTCTGGTGCTACGATCCGCAATACCTCGACAAGAGGCAGTTTGATAACAACTTCAGGAAAGTGCTGAAAATTGGAGAACCTGAAGCCGCAACAATTGTCCCCAACCTTTTCCGAAGCATTGAAAGTCTGGGCGCGCATAGGCCTTTTGTCTTTCGGGGGACCTGCCGCGCAAATATCGCTCATGCATCGCGAGGTCGTTGATGAGCGTGGCTGGCTGACAGAAAAACAGTATCTCGATGCGCTGGGTTTCTGCATGTTGCTTCCCGGTCCCGAAGCCATGCAGCTTGCTACCTACGCAGGCTGGAAACTGCATGGAACAATTGGCGGCTTGGCAGCAGGGCTTCTATTTATCATTCCGGGCACCCTTGTCATTCTTGCTCTTTCCATTGTTTATGCGCTGTTTGGCAACCAGCCGGTTACAACCGCACTGTTCCTTGGTGTGAAAGCCGCCGTGGTGATTATTGTGCTAGAAGCATTGCTGCGCATTTCGCGGCGTGCCTTGCGGCACAGAGAAAACTGGGTAGTTGCTGGGCTGGCCTATATTGCCATTTCGGCTTTTGCCGTTCCCTTTCCGCTGATTGTAGTGTGTGCAGCCCTTTACGGGGTTGCTGTTTCTTCAACCGGTCATGCCCCCAAAGCGGACCACGATAGCATGCCATCCACCCTGTCGTTTTCGGGAACACTGCAGACCATCGTGATTTGGGGGCTGATCTGGTGGATTCCGGTTTTGGCAGCCTTTGGGCTCAGCCAATCGGCGGTTTTGCCTGAGCTCGGGATGTTTTTCTCCAAACTGGCTGTCGTAACCTTTGGTGGAGCCTATGCGGTTCTCGCCTATATGGCACAGGATGTGGTGAACAGTTTTGGCTGGCTGTTGCCCGGTGAAATGATGGACGGGCTTGGTCTTGCCGAAACAACACCGGGGCCGCTTATTCTGGTGACAGAATTTGTAGGGTTCCTGGCTGCCTATCGTGAAGGTGGAATGATTTCCGGATTTCTTGGGGCTGCTCTTACGGTCTGGGTTACCTTCGTTCCCTGCTTTCTCTGGATATTCGCGGGCGCCCCCTATATCGACTGGATCGCATCCCGGCCGAGGCTAAAAAATGCACTTGCCATGATCACATCTGCGGTCGTCGGGGTTATCCTAAACCTCGCGATCTGGTTCGGACTTCATGTATTTTTTAAGAATGTGACGAGATATGAAGCCGGAATTTTCAATTTCTGGCTACCTGAAATGACGTCAATTGATCTACTCGCAGTTGGGATTTCAGCTTTGTGCGGCATTATGTTGCTGGGTTTTCATTGGGGGATCGTCAGGGTTCTGCTACTTGCCGCCGTAGGGTCGCTAGCGTTGGCATTTTTCGGTTTCTGAATGCGCCGACCAAGATAAAGACATATCGATGATTTTGATCGTTGGGCCATAAGATTCATGTCTAGCATATGAACGTTTTCCAGACATATGAAAGCCCGAATTCCAATCTCCGATTGAAAACTGTTAATTTGTCTGTATACCGCGTCTTGAAATCAACGTAATATTCTGCGCCTCAAAATCGGCTTTCTGGACGGTGCGCCATGCGTATCGGCTATGCACGTGTATCTACAGACGATCAGAATCTTGACCTGCAAAATGACGCTTTGCGGGAAGCCGGTTGTGAGCGCATTTTCCAAGACAAGGTGAGTGGCGCCAAAGGTGATCGCCCCGGATTAAATCGAACCTACGAGGAATTGCGTCGTGGCGACGTGCTTGTTGTCTGGCGTCTTGATCGCCTTGGGCGGTCCTTGAAGGAATTGATTGCGCACGCCGAGATGCTGGCCGAACGACAAATCGGTCTGCGATCAATTACCGAAGCGATTGATACGACCACCAGCGGCGGCAAGCTGGTCTTTCATATCTTTGCAGCCTTGGCTGAATTCGAACGCAACCTGATCCGGGAGCGCACGAAAGCCGGTCTGGAAGCGGCACGGTCGCGCGGCCGGAAAGG
>CERC01023665.1_pt1 | contig 23485 bp, 21 predicted proteins | sample 530921 | NCBI WGS metagenome assembly CERC01 (sample SAMEA2621099, study PRJEB7988) | marine metagenome | isolation source: saline water (ENVO:00002010), including
ATTTTGCTGTTTGAATTCAGCAAGTTCTAGTGGGTGAATCGTCACCGCTAGCTCATCTTGGCAAAGCGCTGTTAAGGTATTTTCTAGCTTACTTTTTGTTTGTAGCCCACGGCGTTTTAAGGCTTGTAAAGAGAGCCATAGTTGCTGCGCTGGGGCATCGCCAATATAACGAGAAAAGTGTTCAGGCCAGTCAATATTAAGCTCTGCGAAAGCATTGCTAAAGCCTTGCGCAAGATTTAAATCGCCTTGTAAATCGAGTTTATCTTGGCGAATTAGCTGGGTAAGCATTGATGGATCTTTAAGGGTCAACAAGGTGTTGATATCGGCGCTGATCATGCAGTCAAAACTGCGCTCTTGCGTACTGTATAAGTGAATTTGCTCGTCGCTGTAAACGCACAAAATGGACTGTTGCCAATCGCGTATTTCAATTAAAAGTTGCTTGTCAGCAATGCTGGCAAGCTTGTTTTTAACAGCGGGATCTAATTGCAACACATGATTAATAATGCGTTCTACAAGTGACAACAGAGCGTTAGCTAACATCACATTACCTGCTTAGGTTTAATATTTAAAACCACGGTGTAAAGCAACAATACCACCCGTTAGATTTTGATAAGTGGTTTGTTCAAAGCCGGCATCTTCCATCATAGCCTTTAACGTTTCTTGATCTGGGTGCATACGGATTGATTCAGCAAGATACTGATAAGACTCGCTGTCATTCGCTACCAGTTCACCCATTTTAGGTAAGATATTGAATGAGTAAAAGTCATACGCTTTGCTCAGCACTTCATGCTCAGGCTTAGAAAACTCAAGCACTAGCAAGCGACCGCCAGGCTTAAGGATGCGGTACATTGAACGTAATGCTTTATCTTTATCGGTGACATTACGTAGCCCAAATGCAATCGTGATTAAGTCAAAGCTATTATCTGGAAATGGCAATGCTTCGGCATTCATTTGCACGTATTCAATATTGCCTACGCGACCTAAGTTGCGAAGTTTTTCGCGACCAACTTTGAGCATTGAAGAGTTAATATCGCCTAAGATAACTTGACCGGTTTCGCCAACTAACTGACTAAATTTAGCGGTTAAATCGCCAGTACCGCCTGCAAGGTCTAATACGTAGTGGCCTTTACGAACACCTGAACTTGCAATAGTTTGGCGTTTCCATAAACGATGAATACCGAATGACATTAAGTCATTCATAACGTCATATTTTGCTGCGACTGAGTGAAATACATCAGCAACCATCGATGCTTTGTCGTTTTCAGCAACGGTTTTATAGCCAAAATGCGTGGTCTTTTCTTGATTCTCGTTCATGATTAATCTCTATCGTGGCAATAAAGACTAGTGTACTTGATTGTAGCTATGGGGTGCAATTTGATTATAACTAAATCATCAGATTAGCGTTGTATTTAATGACTTAGAACAGGATTAGATGTTATTGACCTGCAATATAGCTACTCTGACCCAATGATTTTGCTTTTGCTGCTGCTAATGAGGCTTTTCGTGCTAGGTAATTAAAATCATTACCTTCTTCGTGCTTTGCTATACCCAAAGCGAGCGTGATAGCAGGTAATTTGGTGCCATTTTTTGAACTAACAAAACGCAGCTTTTCAACACCATTACGTACTTTTTCAGCGATTAAATTTGCTGTTTCAGGCTCAATGTCAGCAAGAAGGATAGTAAATTCATCTTTACCAGTACGACCCGGTAAACCGCTCTCTAATACATATTTTTGAACTTGTTTGGCAACTTTACTCAAAATCACTTCACCAATCACATCACCATAGTTGCTTATAAAGTGATCAAGGTTTTCAATTTGAATTGATATGGCACACACCGCCTTGTTTTGCCCAATCCATAATTGCGTTTGCTGATTTAAGTAATGGCGTTTATATAACCCGGTTTGTGGATCAGTGATGTGTTGTTTACGAAGTTGAGTGAGCTGTTTTTGGGTTTTTTCTTGGAGTGATTTAGCTTTTGCAATTTCTTGTTTAAATTGTCGGTGCTGATTTAGTAATACTTCAGACTGCTTGCTAAGCATTTTCAGTGCGTGGCGAGTTTGCTCTAGGTTATTTTCATCTATGGCATGCACGCAATCAGTAACTTGATCCGCAAAGCGGATCATGTTTTGCTCATTCGTATTCGCATTACGAGATAATGAGTTTATAACGGAGTCGACATTACGAACAATTGCTGTATTCATTTTATAGCCTTGTTCCATAAAATCGAAATACAGTTGTTCTACGTAAACGCTGTCGATCGTTTTCTTTTGAGCAATAGCACGGTCTATTGCGGTATTGAGTTTTTGGTTAGCTTGGCTGACATAGGTATAAACGACGTGGTAGTTAAGTGGTGACGGCGGTAATGAATGATGTTCTAAAAAGATACATACCTTCGTCATTTTTTCTTGAGCAATAGCCATGGAATCATGGAACATCATTTTTCAATACCACTAAATACGCATATCAACTAATTAATCATCTTGTCCCTAAAGTGCATTTGCTTCCAAGCATAAATACTGAGTCTACAGTAATCTGTAATCAGTCTATTTAAAAGCAAAATTGCCAAATTTGGAACTTAAATTTGTTTTGTTTGGGTCTATTAGCTGATTTTCTCTACAACTTTGCCATGTATAAGCATAAATTGTTTAAAGCTTGTTCATTCGTTGCGTTTGTTGGGCGTTTATTTGAGCGTAATTAATCTGAGCTTGGTCGCATTTGCTTGGGTTTTAATCTGAGCTGAGCTAATTTAGCTGCACAGATCAAAACGAATAAGAAAGTTATGAAACACTCATTATCGCAAACTGTAAATCGATCGCTAATTGCTGTTGCGTTAGCTTGCACTTTAAGTGCCTGTCAGGTTACCAAAATTGACGCTGATCAGCAGTTTAATCAAGTCGCAGAAGAAATTGTTAACTATCGTCAAAGTATTAGCCCTTATGGAAAGGAAAATGGCGTTGACGGTTATTTACTGGAAAACTTGTCGGCTGAATTTTTAGAGAAAAAGTACAAAAAGAATACTCAATTACTTGCCGAGCTAGACGCTATCGACCGTGATAAGTTATCGGAAGAAAATCGCATTAACCTGACTATTTTGCGTGGCCAAGTGCAAAATAGTGTCGATGAATATGTGTTTAATGCGCACTATATGCCGCTGACTTCTGAGTACGGTTTTCACTCTAGCTTATCATTTATGATTTCCAGCTCAGATTACACTAAAGCAAAAGATTACCAGCTATATCTTGCAAAATTGCAGCAAATTCCACGCTATTTCACACAAAATATCGGTTGGATGCGCAAAGGGCTTGAGGTGGGGCTAACCCAACCTAAGGCTGTGTTAGAAGGCTATCAAGACTCAATCACGGCTTATATTGTTGATGATGCTACTAAGTCTGAATTCTACAAACCATTTTTAAATAACACTGCGGGCCTGAGCGATAGCGAATTTGCAGCTCTACAAAAGCAAGCGCAAACCATTATTAAAGAGCAGGTTATTCCAGCTTATCAAGGTTACTTAACCTTCTTTAATAATGAATATCAACCGGGTGCACGTACAGAAATTGGTATTTCAAGTACGCCAAACGGTAAAGCGTTTTACGAAAATCGCGCAAGGTACTACACCACCACAGATATGACGCCAAAAGAAATTCATGAGTTGGGTTTACAAGAAGTCGCGCGTATTCGTGCAGAAATGGAAAAAATTATTGAGCAAGTAGGCTTTGAAGGCTCGTTTGCTGATTTTGTCCACTTTTTACGTACTGATCCGCAATTTTACGCAAAAACACCTGAAGAGCTACTAAAAGAAGCGTCTTACATTGCCAAGAAAATGGATGCGCAGTTACCTAAGTTGTTCCACACCTTGCCAAGAATGCCGTATGGTGTTGCACCGGTGCCAGCGAGCATAGCTCCAAAATATACAACCGGCCGTTACTCAGGGTCTCGTCGTGATGACCAAGCGGGTTACTACTGGGTTAATACCTATGCGTTAGATAAGCGCCCGTTGTATGTACTTGAAGCATTAACTTTGCACGAAGCTGTACCAGGGCATCATTTACAAATTTCACTTAATGCTGAGCTTGAGTCATTACCAAGTTATCGCCGTAATGCATATTTGTCGGCATTTGGTGAAGGTTGGGGCCTATATTCGGAGTTTTTAGGTATCGAAGCGGGCTTTTATCAAGACCCATACAGTGATTTTGGTCGTTTGACTTATGAAATGTGGCGTGCAGCACGTTTAGTGGTTGATACAGGTATGCATATGTATGGCTGGAGCCGCGAACGCGCAATGCAGTTTATGAGCGAAAACACCGCGCTTTCATTGCATAACGTGAAGACCGAAACTGACCGTTATATTTCATGGCCTGCACAAGCGTTGTCATACAAAATTGGTGAGCTAACCATTAAACGTTTACGCCACGAAGCTGAGCAAGCACTTGGTCAAGATTTCGATATTCGTGAATTTCACCATCAAATATTACGACATGGCTCAGTGCCAATGTCAGTGCTCGAAGAGCAAATTCAACTTTACATTAAAGCTGAATTAGCCAAACGAGCAGCATAGCAGTATAAAAGACGAAAAGGCGTGATTTACATCACGCCTTTTTAATGCAACTCACTTCATAAAATACGAATTATCTTAACGCCTTTGCTGCTTCTCTTTGGGTATTGTTTCTTTAATCAACCCATAAGAGAAAGCCAAATGGACATTATTCTAAAGATTCGCCGGTTATTTATATGTGTAATAGCTGTATTCATTTTTCAAAATTCAGCTATCTCACATGAAGTGCTTACACCAAAAGACGCCGTAGCTGAATTACTCAAAGCAATGCAAGAAAATAATGCTGAACAAATTCGTGAAGCGTTTGCTGACAATGCAAGCCAAGAGTATGAACGTTGGTATAAGCGTAAAAATAGTGGTGATAGATTCAAAAGCTGGCTTGAATCAGACATTATTAATGTTCATGGCCAAGTAATTGAACCTGCATTAAAAGTGTCAGGTAATCAAGTCGTTGTCACTGGTACTTATAAAAACAATGATGGCTACTCTAGCCCAGCAAATTTCTTATTAGTGGTAGAGCAGGGTAAGATTGTTAGCTGGACAATGCGGTACGATTAACTAGTAATCTTAGTGTTGAAACTTGAGTTGTGTAATGTGCTAACGGCCTCTTTCATTTTATCAATAAACACCTTAATTTTTTGTGGTGTGTAAGGTTGCTTTTTATACACTGCATGTGATGAGTAACTTTTTAACTGATAATCTGTTAGCAGAGGAGTGAGCTGTTTTTTGTGGATAGCCTCTGAGAAAAACCAAAGTGGTCCAAGGTGAATACCTGCGCCATTTATGACTAGGTCTCTCACCGCAGACGCACTATTAACTGTAAAATTACTGTGCATTTTAATATGTGGAAAACGAGTAAAATTAAGGTATTCAATATCGCTTTTTGCTTGTTTCTGCGAATAAAAAATAAAATTGTGTTGTTCAAGGTCCATTGGATTCAATGGTATACCAAATTTCTCTAAATACTGCTGGCTCGCAACCAGAACTCTGGGGATTTCTCCAAGTTTTCTGGCAATAAGCTGCGAGTTGGCTAACTCACCAATTGTAACCGCAACGTCAATTTTATTGCTAAATAAGTTCTCGAAATCACTACCAAGGAATAATTCAAAATTCAAGTCAGGGTATTGCTTTTGCATTGCCCTGCAAACTGGGACGACAAACTGTGAACCAAAGTCGACTGGGGCTCCTATTCTTAAAGTGCCGCTTACTTTATGAATACTGTTCGAGATTTCTTCGTCTAATGCTTGTTGAGCATCAAGGATATCTTTTAGTCGTTCATAATAAGTTTGTCCTTGCTCTGTTGGAGTAGTACGAATAGTTGAACGATTAAGTAATTTTACCCCTAATTGCTTCTCTAATGCGGCAATTTTACGGCTGATAGAGGAAGATTCTCCCCCCAATTGTATTGCGGCGCTCTTAATGCTACCGGCTTCTACAACTCGAATAAACAGTGACTTAGCATCGTGCATTTAGTTAATTGCATTTTTGACAATCAGTAATTGCATATTCACCCAATTCCCGCACTTTATTCAATTGGATAAAGTAATGAATTGAGAATAGGTACGCCTAATCCAATTTAGGTTACTTTCTGACTTTTATATGAATTACTTAAAGGAGATAGGAATGTCAAAGCATGATGTTCAAGGTAAAGTGGTGGTTGTTGCTGGCGGTGGCAAAAACCTAGGTGGCTTGATCAGTCAAGAGTTCGCCAAAGAGGGGGCAAAAATTGTTGCACACTATCATAGTGACTCTTCGAAAGCGGAAGCTGAGGCTACTGTTGGTGCGATTTTAGCGGCAGGAGGTGATGCGGTGACGTTTCAAGGTGATCTGTCTAAACCTGATACCGTAACGGCACTTTTTGACTTTGCTAAGTCTACGTATGGTGGTATCGATATTGCGGTAAATACCGTTGGCAAGGTACTAAGAAAGCCAATAGTTGAAACATCAGAAGCGGATTATGATTCGATGTTTGATGTTAACTCAAAAACAGCGTATTTCTTTATGAAAGAAGCGGGTAAGCAGTTAAATAACAACGGCAAAATCATCACAATCGTAACCTCTTTACTCGCCGCATTTACAGATGGGTATTCAACATATGCTGGCGGTAAGGCACCTGTTGAGCACTTTACTCGAGCTGCAGCAAAAGAGTTCTCTGGTCGTGGGATTTCGGTTACAGGTATTGGCCCTGGTCCAATGGATACGCCTTTCTTTTATGGTGAAGAAACGCCAGAACGTGTGGCATTTCACAAATCACAAGCAATGGGAAATCAATTAACACAAATTGAAGATATCGTACCGATCGTTAAATTTTTGGCAACTGATGGTTGGTGGATAACTGGACAAACTATTTTTGCTAACGGTGGGTATACAACACGCTAATGGGTTAGGTATGCCTTAAACTTCGGCATACCTACTTTTTGAATTCAATACTCTTATCACTTCTATTTAGTAAATACTTATCCTGCGAGTAGCGAAACCTTAAATATATGAAGTGCTTATTGCACGTAATATAAACACCTTATATGCTTTGAAAGATGTCATTTCACAAAGGGGCCTTGGATGAGTGATTTTATAATTTTTAGTATCGATGTATTTGCCAGTTTATTTATTTTTGCACTAGGGATCGGATTACTGGTGATTGTGTGCTTTTACATTAGTGATGTGACGCAATCTAAGCAGGCGATTCGCCGTAATTACCCGGTGATCGGCCGCTTTCGTTATTTCTTTGAGCGCCAAGGTGAATTCTTTCGTCAGTACTTCTTTGCTATGGATAGGGAAGAGTTACCATTTAACCGCGCAGAGCGAAGCTGGGTTTATCGCGCAGCAAAAAATGTTGACCGCACTACTGCGTTTGGTTCAACACAAAGCCTAGAAGCCACAGGGACTGTGATGTTTATGAACTGCGCCTTCCCAAAACTGGATGAAGAGGCGTTAGAGCCAAGTTATGTCACCTTAGGTCCATACTGTGAGAAGCCTTATTCTACCAATGCATTATTCAATATTTCGGGCATGAGTTTTGGCGCTTTATCAAAACCCGCTGTGCGTGCTTTATCACGAGGTGCAAAATTAGCTGGTTGTTGGATGAATACGGGGGAAGGTGGACTGAGTCCTTATCATCTCGAAGGGGGGGCTGATATTGTATTTCAGATTGGTACGGCAAAATATGGTGTGCGTGATGAGCAAGGTAAGCTAAGTTTAGAAAAACTAAAAGCAATTGCCGAGCATGAACAAGTTAAGATGTTCGAAATTAAAATGAGCCAAGGCGCAAAACCGGGTAAAGGCGGTATGTTGCCTGGGCGTAAAGTGACCGCTGAAATCGCCAAAATTCGGGGGATCCCTGAAGGGCATGACTCGATTAGCCCTAATGGACATCCAGAAATAAAAGAACCTGCCCACTTACTCGATATGATTTCGACAGTTCGAGAAACAACAGGCAAACCAACAGGTTTTAAAGCAGTGATTGGTGAATACACTTGGCTTGAAACCTTGTTCAGTGAAATTAATAATCGAGGCATTGAATCAGCGCCTGATTTTATCACGATTGATAGTGCCGACGGTGGAACGGGCGCAGCGCCTCAGCCGTTAATGGACTCTGTCGGTTTACCGCTGCGTGAAAGCTTACCTCTTGTTGTAGACCTTTTGAAAAAACATGGTCTAAGAGAGCGTGTAAAGGTTATCGCATCGGGTAAGTTAATTGTGCCATCAAAAGTTGCTTGGGCATTAGCGCTGGGTGCTGACTTTATTGTTTCGGCTCGTGGTCATATGTTCTCGCTTGGCTGTATTCAAGCTCTACAATGTAATAAAGATACTTGCCCTACAGGTATTACGACCCACAATGAGCGCTTACAACGAGGTTTAGATGTAACAGACAAGGCTCAGCGTGTTGCTAACTATAATAAATATATTCATTATGGGGCAGGTTTGATTGCCCATTCATGTGGTGTATCCAGTGCCAGAGAATTGGCTCGTCATCATGTGCGCGTAGTGCAAGAAAATGGCTTGTCTGAGCCGCTCGATAAAATGTACGAGCATTATCAGTAAAGTATTTAGAAAGGCGCGTTTAGCGCCTTTATTTTTAGTTTAGCAAGCTAACTAGTAAAGAGAAAAACTCATCTTTATTATTGCAGCTTGTCGCGTTAAGCATTAATTGCTCACCGAGTACCAGCGTTTGTTGTTGCACAGCAAGGCGAGCATTTACATCGTCAATGCCATCGATATCGGCAACATGGGCTAAACCTATGGTGCGGCGAATAAGTTCAGCGCCACAGTAACCAATCGCATCGTGTAATACTTGTTGTAAATAATCTTCCGTAAAAGCGCGGTTTGCAAAGCTAATATCTGTTGCTTCGTTACTTGCTAGGGTTAGCCAATGTTGTTCAAATTGGCTGTAACAATCCTGCAAGCAAGTTAGAAGGTGGGTTTGATATTGACGGCGTGCTGCCTGATTTGTAATACGGCCATTTTGCGCACAGTAATTAAGTAATAAATTACCCATAAAAGAGCCGATATCGAAACCAACAGGGCCAAAAAATCCGAACTCTGGGTCGATCATTTTGGTGGTGTTTGTATCGACAAAAATACTGCCGCTATGCATATCACCGTGTAATAAAGTTTGTGGGCAAGATAAAAATTTAGCTTTTAATTTGGCTGCGGCTAGTTTTAAAGCGTCATTATTGCGAATGCTTTCGACGTGCTCATTAAGCTCAGCAGGGAAATTATTGCGCTCATGTTCAATGTACGGATCAGTGAAAAATAAGTCTTCCGTGATCTTACATAAATCAGGGTTAATAAATTGACTGACTTTGGCTTTTTTATCTTCAGCAGATAAATAAAAGTCTGAGTTATAAAAGCCTGTACGGCTTAAATACAGTGCAACATGATTGGCCAGTAATGGGAATTGCTCGGCCTTGATTTGTGCGCCACGTAAAATTTGTAGGTCGCCTAAATCTTCTAATACGGTTAACGCCAACTCGACATTGTGATGCAGTATTGCCACAGTATGTTCAGGGCATAACTGACCATGATTAATCAATACTTCAGCTTCAATGCGTGCGCGGTCTAACGATAACGGCCATGACTCACCTACACAACGGGCGTAAGGAAGTGCCTGCTTTAAAATTACACTGTTGTTGTGCTGATCAGCAACACGAAAAACTAAGTTTAAGTTTCCATCACCAAATTCGTATGCAGTCAGTGTTGCATCAGCAGCGAATACTGAGCTTAACTCATTTTCGATAAGTTTTTTAATGTAATCAACAGCATGCTCTGCAGTGAAGGCAGTATAGTTAGCCATAGCTTTATCTCGTAATACAATTAACTTTAAGCATTCTATACCTGTAACCGTTTAGATGTCCATACATCTAGCTTGTTAGTTGTCAAAACTGATGTAAAATAACTATTCACTTAAATTAGTTTTTCATTAGTAATTCGGATTCAGTATGCAAGATCTCATCGCCAGCAGTATTAAATATCAGCAAGGTACATTAACCGTACTTGACCAGTATTTGTTGCCACATCAACAGCATTGGCATGTGTGCAATGATGTTGAAACGATGAAAGACCTGATCTTGACCTTGAAAATTAGAGGCGCACCTTTAATTGGCTTAGGAGCGAGTTTATTGGTTGCACATTTAGCAGAGCAGGGCATGAGTCAGTCAGCACTTGCGGTTGCTATAGATGAACTAGAGGCAACCCGCCCAACCGCCGTTAACCTAATGCACTGTATGGCCAAGTTACGTACAGCACTGACAGAGACTGATTATGTTGCTGCTGTTGTCGCGACTGCTGAACAGTTATTTAAAGAAGATATTGCCCTTTGCGATAGCATGGCAGAGCGTGGTGCTGCCTTGGTTGATAAAGGCGATAACATTTTAACGCACTGTAATACAGGTGCGTTGGCAACGGCTGGTGTAGGCACTGCATTAGGTGTGATTTATAAAGCGCAGCAACGCCATGGTGATATTCATGTTTGGGTTGATGAGACACGACCGTTACTGCAAGGCGGCCGTTTAACTGCCTTTGAACTTGAGCGTTGGCAAATTCCTTATACTTTGATTTGCGATAACATGGCAGCTAGCTTAATGGCGGCAGGTAAGGTTGATAAGATTTTTGTAGGCGCTGATCGCATTGCTGCAAACGGTGATTTTGCTAACAAAGTGGGCACTTATAATCTTGCTGTATTAGCGCATTTTCATAACATTCCATTTTATGTTGTTGCGCCATTGACTACGCTTGATACGCAAACGACATGTGGTAATGACATTGAAATTGAGCAGCGTAGTGTAAATGAAGTGCGCGGTGTTAGTGGTAGTTTTGGTGAAGCAATGTGGGCACCGACTAATGCACAGGTTTATAACCCAGCGTTTGATGTAACACCTGCTAACTTAGTAACAGGTTGGGTGCTCGATACCGGGGTTTATAACCAAGCAGATATCGAGCAAGGTATTTTAAAGCAGTTAAAATAGCGGATTTATTCAGCGCTTTTTTCTGTGTAAAGCTCAATGCTGTTTTGACTGTTTGCTGTTAAGAATGAAATTGCGAGCTTGTCATTACTTGCATTGAGCTGGCTAATAAAGTGCAAAGGCTGCATTTGCAGAGCTAATTCGACATCCTGCAGGTTTGCTAATTTAATGCTATACACTTCAGTTTCCGTGGCAATATACAAGCTGTGTTGGTTGCTTGTCATTGAGATAATTGAAGGCTTCAGCTCGGTTAACTTATCTGGCGTTGTTAGTTCACTGTAAGTATTGCTGTCACTATCTAAAAGCAGGTATTTTTCATATTTAGAATGCACTATTAGCTGAGTTTCGTCATACCAAGCAATTGCCAAAGGGGTGTCGATGGTACTTTTGACAACTTCATCGCTGTTAGTATGCAAAATCATTATTTGGTTTTGCAGGCTACTAAGCTCGGTATAAATAACGGCAATCTTATTACCTCTGACAGCTGCCAGTTTAGTGTTCCCTGGTAGCGTCCAATGCTTAATTTCTGAAAAGTCATTCGCATTTAGTAGCGTTAATTGCTGATTGGTTTTATTAAAGCTCACAAGTTTACTACTGCTACTATTTGCAGCAATAATCGCAGTATCTTCACCAAGTTTATCGGTTATATCGATATATTGGTTGTCTTTTCGAAGCCAGTGTTGGCGTTTGTAGTATTCAAAGTCAGCGAAATACACATCATTATTAGTTAATGCAACTAAGTCATCCTCATGCTTATTTGCAGTCGCAATATAGCTCATTTGTTTTGATTTTAAGTCAAATAAAGCTGCATCACTGTCGTGTATATCTGTGCTAATTAGCACGCTATGTTTATTAAGAGGGTAAGCGTAATTGGCTCGTTTTACTGGGGCTTTAATAGGTTGCCCACGGCTCATGGTATCAAACGAAAATGATTCAATCGTCAATTTACCTCGGTTATACCAAACAAGCGTGTTGGTTTGCTCATCGTAAGTCGCAGCCCAAGAGCGGTAATTGTTAGTTGTTAATAGCTTTAGTGAGCTGCCGTCTAAATTAGCCATGTAAATTTCTGCTTGGGCAACATTATGGCGTTCAAAAATAATGCGGCTAGGGTTTTTAATCGTCGTTAATATAAAGTCACCCGTGCCTGTAATATTAGGTGAGGTAATGCGAATCTCTTCACCTGTTTTTAAATCTTGTGCATACAAAGCATATAGGTGAGTTAAACCACGGTAATTATTGCGCCTTGTAATTGCCACATTGCCGACTTCCATGTATTGGCTTGGGGTGCGGTTTAGTACAGATTGATTTGTTCGAGGCTTTATTAGTGCTTCGTTAGATAGCAGGTTACTCGCTTGCCAAGTAATACAATCGTTGTAATCATCCCCTTCACATGAACCATAAAATAAGCGTTCACCGTCTTCAGACCAACCTTGTAAAAATAGCTCCCCTGATGCAATCTGGTACTCTCGTTTAGTTGTTAAGTCGACAACATAAAGGTGTTTCTTATCATTTTGCAGTATGTAAGCCAGTTTCGTTTTGTCTTGGCTTAGCAATAACCGATAGTGCGTGCCTTTATGCCAAGTAATGGTTTCGGCTTGAAGATCTAAAAATGGTGCTTGCTCTTGGGCTTCGACATTGGCTTGGGGCTGTTGTATATACAACCAGGTGGCAGCAATCAATAAACTTAATACTAAGGCAACAAAAGGCCATGGCCAGCGCGATGAGTGAGTGTTTTTCTCGCTGATGGTGTTAGTGTATAGGTGAGGTTTTGCTTCTTCATTTGCCGCTACTACTGGTTCAGCAATAGGTGCCTGCTCAAGAGGTCGCACTGCAACGAATAAGCTGTAGCCTTTACGATAATGGGTTTTAATGGTTTGACCTGGCTGTTTCTCTGATTTGAGTACTTTTCTTAGTTCAGAGATAGCTCGGTTTATAGCATTGTCATCAACAAAACTTTGTTGCCAAATATTTTCAACCAGTTCTTGGCGAGTAATTATTCGCTCGTTATTTTCAATAAAAAAGCAGAGCAATTTAAAAAGCAAAGGTTCTAATTCGCGGGTGTGAACACCGTCACTGATAGTTTGCTGTTTTATATTAAGTTGCCATTCGCCAACAAAAATAACATTATCGCGTAAGGGTGAAAGTGCCGACCCCATTTTTAGTCCTTTAGCAAATAATTAGTACTTATTAATGGGGTCGATAATAACAGAAGTTGTACTGTAATTGGGTTTTTTTGTTTTATTTTTGTAAATTAAAGACTATTTTTTGCAACATATACCCACGCATTAGTATGGCAGAGGAATTTTTCTGCAATGCGTTGATAGTCGTCCACTTCGTATTTATCTGCTTGTGTAAGCTCTTGCTCTGTAATTAAGTAGATTGTGCCGCTCACAGAATCGCTTTCATTACCTGTTTTTAATAATGCAGGATGAAAACGTTGCCCACTGCTTTTAAGTACGGCCTCGTCGGTGATCTCTACTTCGCCAACTACATACCCTGTCAGCGTGGCTGGTTGACCTTCGAGCAAACGCCCAAAGGTATCTAACTGAACTTGTGGGTACTGCAAGGTACCGTACGAAAATAGCTTTTCCATATTAATCCAAAAGGGGAAAGTTGTTAGCAATATCAGACTCAGTACTTTGCGCGACCCAGCCTTCGGTATTATTGAATAAGCGAATTGCTGTGAATTCAGGATCACTGCCCATATCAAACCAATGTGGTGTAAGCTCAGGTACTGAAATCAGGTCGCCTTGTTGGCAAAGAACTTGATACACTTTATCGCCCAAGTGTAGGCAAAATAAACCTTGGCCTTTCACAAAAAAGCGCACTTCATCTTCACTATGAGTATGTTCAAATAAGAACTTGCTGCGTAATTCGCTGGCATTTGGGTTACCTTTTGCAAGCGAAATAACATCCACTGTTTGATAGCCACCTTCAGCCTTAAGGCGTTCTATATCGTTAGCATAGGCAGTTAAAATAGCGTCATGACTGGTGTCTTGATCAATCTGTGCCGTTGCTTGCCATTGCTCAAAGCGAACGCCAACCGCATTAAGCTCTCTAGCAATAGCGCTTAAATCTTCACTATGAAACAGTATGTTATCTGCGTTTGTATCATTAAAAATAGTTAATTGACTCATACTAAAAGCTCCGCGCTGAATGCTGTGAAATCGTTAATATATGGGTGGATATCACTTGCTTCTTGGCCATCTCGAATAAGGTGAAGCGTTCGCAGACCTGCCGCTTTTGCAGCATCAAGCTCTGCTTCAACATCGCTTAAAAATAGCACCTCTTCAGCGTCAAAAGGCAGTTCAGCAATAATATTCTCATAAGAGCTTTGCTGTTGTTTTGCGCCTACTTTAGTATCGAAGTAACCACTGAATAAAGGTCTCACATCACCATAATCAGAAAACTCAAAAATCAGGTGTTGGGCTTTTACTGAGCCAGATGAGTACACATAGAGACTTTTGCCCGCTTGTTTTTGGGCTTGTAAAAAGTCATAAGCATCAGGGTAAAGGTGGCCAGTAAAATCACCATTTTCGTAGCCAGTTTGCCAAATTAATCCTTGCAATTGCTTAAGTGGAGTAATTTTTTGGTCCGTTTCTATCCAATGAATTAAATGCTTAATAACCGTGTCAATATCGGCTTCTGGTTGTTCAATATGTGCTTTAACAGCATCAATTTGGGCTGCAACTTCTGGGTCTGTTTGAAGTGACTTTACAAACTCGGGTAATTGCCCTGCAGCGTAAGGGAATAAGACGTCTTTGACAAAAGAAATGCGGGTAATTGTGCCTTCAATATCGGTTAAAATCGCTTTGATCATGGCTGAACTCCAGCTTGAATGCCTTCTAGTTTTAAGCGCTCAAGTTCACAGCTAAACAAAAACTCTAAGCCTTCTAAATGACGCATTACTTCTTTGATATCGCGACCAACCACGTATAAACCGTGACCGCGAATTAATACGGCATGCTCAATAGGGGTGTGAAGGTGATGATCACTGACAAGTAAACTTAAACGGTCGATGTCTTGGTCGTTATCAAAAATAGGAATACTTAGCGTATCTAAATGCGATTTAACACCACTTAAAGACTTTTGCATTTCGTAGCCGTGTAAGTTGATAGTATGGCCTTTAATAACACGCGATAACACGGTTGCCGCTACCGAATGAGTGTGTAAGACATAGTTTGCTGATGGGATCAGCTTATACATATTTAGATGCAGCTCAGTTTCAGCTGAAGGATTACCTGAGCCTTTAGTGCGATTACCTTCATGATCAAATTCAATAAACGCATGAGTGCCGAGTTGGCCTTTATCGAAGCCACTTGCTGTGACAACATAGCCACTTGCTGTGCGGGCTGAAAAGTTACCACCAGTAGCAGGGACCCAACCGCGTTGACTTACCCATTTACCGGCTTCAATTAGTTCTGAAATAGCGGTATTGTTATGCATATATTCCTCGACATTCTAAAAGTTATTTAGACGGCTATACATCTGTTTTAAGCAATGATAGCATCGCTTCGGGCGCAAAACCATCTTTAAGGAACCTCTGTGTTTGAAAGTAAATTGCCGAATTTAGGCACCAGCATTTTTAGTCAAATGACCGCTCTGGCAAATAAGTACCAAGCGCTTAACTTATCTCAGGGTTTTCCTGAGTTTGATGCACCTGAATTGCTAAAAAAACAGCTTAATCATTATGTACTTGAGGGGGTAAATCAATATGCACCTTCAAGTGGTGTTGCAAGGCTGCAGCAGCAAATAGCCGCACTGATTGCTAGAAAATACCATAACAACATAAATTATGAGCAACAAGTTACTGTCACTTCAGGAGCAACAGAGGCATTGTTCGTAGCAATTCAAGCGCTTGTTAAAAAGGGTGATGAAGTTGTGGTGTTTGACCCCGCTTATGATTCGTACCAGCCAGCAATCGAACTTGCCGGTGGTCGCTCAGTTCACGTTGCCTTGCATGCGCCAGATTACAAAATTGATTGGCAAGCCGTAGCCGATGTCATTACAGACAAAACGCGTGTCATCATTATCAACACGCCACATAACCCAAGCGGTAAAATCTTTAAAACAGAAGATATTAATGCCCTTAAAGCACTTGTTGCTAAGCATGATTTATATGTAATTAGTGATGAAGTGTATGAGCACATCACCTTTGATGGCGCTTTGCATTTAAGTGCGCTGACCGACCCTGAGTTATTTGCACGCAGTTTTGTGATCTCAAGCTTTGGCAAAACCTTTCACAGCACCGGCTGGAAGATGGGTTATTGTGTTGCGCCTGCTCAGCTAATGGTGGAGTTTCGTAAAATTCACCAATACGTGACTTTTTCAAGCTTTACGCCTGCCCAGCATGCACTAGCCGATATGCTTGAGTTAGAGCCTGAGCATGTTGATGAACTGAACCTTTTTTATCAACAAAAACGCGATTTACTTAGCGAAGCACTAGCACACAGTCGCTTTAAAATATTACCAAGTGAAGGCACCTACTTCTTATTGCTCGATTATAGTGATGTATCTGATCTTGATGATGTTGAGTTTTGCCATTGGCTGGTAGAGCAAGCTGGTGTTGCAGCTGTGCCGCTTAGTGTGTTTTACAACAGCGTAAGCAGCGACAAAGTGATTCGTTTATGTTTTGCAAAAAATGATGACACATTAAAACGCGCCGCGGAGATTTTATGTCAACTTTAACCTTAGCTTTAGTGCAGTCCTCACTGCACTGGCTTGATAAAAACGCTAATCTTGCGCATTTTACTGATCAGCTTAATGGCTTAAAAGAGCAAGTTGATTTAATTGTCTTGCCAGAAACATTTGCTACTGGTTTTGCGATTAATCTAGATTGCAGTGAGCCTGAGCAAGGTGAGGTACTTAGCTGGTTAAAAGCCACAGCTAAGCAAAAAAATGCTGTGGTTGCAGGCTCTGTTTTAGTCGCAAAAGGTGATAAAAAGGCCAATCGCTTTTATTGGGCTTGGCCAAACGGCGAAGTAAAGTATTACGACAAACGCCATTTATTCTGTTTAGGTAATGAAGGCAATTTTGTTGCGGCAGGCACACAGCGCGAGATATTCACTATTAATGATTTTCGCATTTTACCGCAAGTGTGTTACGACCTTCGCTTTCCTGTATTTCAGCGTAATTGCAACGACTATGATGTGATGATAAACGTAGCTAATTGGCCCGCTGCTCGTCGCCATGTGTGGGATACCCTGTTAAAAGCACGCGCAATGGAAAACCTCTGTTATGTCGTAGGCGTAAATCGCATAGGAGCTGATGGTAATGATGTTGCCCACAGCGGAGGCACTGCTGTATATGATTTTAAAGGTGATACTTTGGCTGCGCTTGAAGATAACCAATCGGGTATCATTATTAAGCGCTTAGAAAAATCACCTTTAGATGACTTTAGAAAGGCTTTTCCTGCTCATTTAGACGCTGATCAATTTCAGTTACTGTAATTGCTCGAAGAAGCCTACTCAAAAATTTGTTAAACTCATGGTTGGATAATTTACTTTAAGCAATCATGAGTCGCAAAATCACCCCCGTTATTCTTGCTGGTGGCATAGGTTCTCGTTTATGGCCTTTGTCACGTAAAGCGATGCCTAAGCAGTTTTTACCTTTGCTTAGCGACAAGTCACTGTTACAGAGCACGCTTTTACGTGTGGCTGACTCACGATTTAATGCGCCGATTTTAGTATGCAATGAAGAGCACCGTTTTATTGCTAAAGCGCAAATTGCAGAAATCACAGATAGCTATACTCTACTGCTGGAGCCTGAAGGTAAAAATACCGCGCCAGCGATTGCCTTAGCAGCTGAATTTGCATTGCAAAATGGCCTAAAAGATCCCTTACTAGTCATGCCTGCTGATCACCACATAAGTGATTTTGATAAGCTTATTGCATGCTTAGATAATGCTATAGCGCTTTGCCAGCAACAACAGTTAGTGACCTTTGCCATTACACCCACTGAGCCACATACTGGTTATGGTTATATTCGCCAAGGTGAGCAGTTAGCCCATGAAGGCTGCTTTAAGGTGGCTGAATTTAAAGAAAAACCAGCCCGGCAATTAGCCGAGAAATACCTTGCCAGTGGTGAATATGGCTGGAATAGCGGCATGTTCTTATTTTTGCCGGATGTGTATTTAAGCGAACTTAATCGTTTTGCGCCAAAGATTGCTGACAGTGTCGCAAAGGCGGCTAGTTTCACTGCAGATTTAGGTTTTCAACGGCCTGTAGCGAATGCGCTTACAGCATGCCCAAGTGATTCCATTGATTATGCTATTTTGGAGCGTAGCGCTAACGTTGCTGTTATTCCTGTTGATTTAAATTGGAGTGATGTTGGCAGCTTTTCAGCACTCTCTAAAATCGCTGAAAAAGACTGCCATGGTAACTATTTAGCCTCGCAAGGCGTGAGTTTAGATAGCGAAAATAATCTACTCATTAGCGAAGCCGACCACACTATTGCGGCGCTCGGCGTGAGTAATCAAGCAATTATTCATACTCATGATGCCACTTTAGTGGCAGATAAAAGTGCGCTCGATAAGCTTCCTGATTTACTTAAGCAGCTTGCTGTTATTGATAATGACAAATTGACTCACCATCAAGCAGTATTCAGACCTTGGGGCAACTATCGAACTTTAATTGAAAGTACTGGCTTTAAGGTAAAGAAAATAATCGTCAACAGCGGTGCAAAACTCTCAACTCAACGCCATCAGCACCGTGCAGAGCATTGGGTTGTCGTATCTGGAGTGGCAAGTGTGCGAGTAGGTGATGACGAGTTTGAGCTAACAGCCGATCAATCTTGTTATATTGCGGCTAAACAATTACATAGCCTCGCTAATCAACAAGCCACACCTCTGATCGTTATTGAAGTACAAACCGGTGCAATACTTGATGAAAGCGACATCGAGCGATTTGATGATAGGTATGGTAGGGACTAGCTATAAGTTTTAACTAAATTGAGCCGGTTGTTTCTTTATTGAGAACAGCCGGCTTAAACTTTTATTGGTTAGGTTTTAACGCTTCCGCTTTCCCTAAGTTAATTCACTTCTTACATGTTTTAAGTAGGCTTGAAGGCTGTCTTGCCACAGCACAAGTGTATCTGTAAGCGAGTCTTTAAGAGGTTTGTTGTCGAGTAACTTACGCTCTATTTTTTTAAGCTCTAAGCCGTAACGGTTAAAGCCTAATTGCAAAGCGGTACTGGCTTGGCGGTGGAGAAGCTTGATGCACTGTTCTTTATCATCTTCTACAAGTTGTTGACAGCGAATCAACTTGTTACGAGCTGATAAAACAAATTCGTTGTAGATTGATGATACTTCATCTTCATTAAATGAGCTTACAAGTGTCGCTGCAGCCGTTTCATCGTACAAAGTGTCGCGCAGCTCGACAGCTATGCTTGCAGCCTGGTTCGTTTGCGAATCGCTAAGTGCTTGGCGTAGCTTTTGTTGCTTTATTGGTTTTCCGACAATATCTTTAATTCCCAGCGCCAAGTATTCTTTTATTTCATCGGGGCTAAGGCTTGCTGTAAAGGCAAGCACCGGTGTTCGTTGATTTAAGTGGTCAACAGTTTTGAGTTTTTTTAATACATCCTGCCCACTGAGATCGGGTAAATTCATATCAAGTAACACTACGTCAAAGTGATGCTTTTGCATTAACTCTATAGCGCTTTTACCATCTTTTGCGAGCTTAATTTTGTGCTCGTCATCGGCCATAAATTCGATAGCAATTTTTTGGTTTAGGTCGAGATCTTCGACCAATAAAACGTCAAGCCCAGTGACATAGTCTTTTGATTGGTGGCGCTGTTCAACAAGACTTAGCTCACCAATCGCAAGTGAAATATCGAAACTAAAAGTACTGCCTTTATTTAGCTCACTGGTTATATTAAGTTTACTTCCAAGCTTTTCGAGTAATCGGCTTGTTATTGCTAAACCAAGTCCCGTGCCGCCTTTTTCTTTACCTGCACTGCTTTGTACATAGGGTTCTGTGAGAAAGATAATTTCTTCGTCTTCGATACCCGGACCTGAGTCGATAACACTGATGCGAACAAGATGATCTAATTGTCTTTCTTTAAGTAACGTTACATGTATTTTTACTGCGCCGTGGTCTGTAAATTTAATCGCATTACCCACTAAGTTAATAATAACTTGTCTTAGCTTTTGCTGGTCGCAGTAGTAACATGCTTGAGCAGGTAAATCGTAAATAAGCTCAAACTTTAAATGTTTTTGTTCTGCAAGTGGGCTTAGCAGTAAGCATAAATTGTTTAACCAAGTTTTAAACTCAACATCTTCTTCATAAAGCGCTTCATCACGCTGATCTAGACTTGCATAATCAAGGACTTTATCAACCAGTAAATTGAGAGATTCTGCAGAGTTGATAATCGCTTCACAGTAAGGTTTATCGCGAGGATCACTTGATTGGTTCATGATAAGTTGTGCACTCCCTAAAATACCATTTAGGGGGGTGCGAATTTCATGGCTAATTGTTGACAAAAATAAGCCGCGAATTTCAAGGTCTTTTTGTGCTTTTTCAGTGAGTTGATTTAAATTCTGTTCTCGGCGTTCATTACATAATAATGCCATACCCGTGGCATAAAACATGGGTGCGATAACGCCGTTAATGAATAGGGTAATACTAAACCAGTTTGCCGATAATAAGTCTGCTTTAGCAATATCGCCCATTAATAAAGTGCGGCCAGTAAAAACAGCAAGAATAATGCTGAGTATTAAAATATAGACAATGCTGCCATTAGGGTAGTTTTTGCGGCCATTGCGAATGAACAGTGCCAATAAGAACAGCGCTTCGATAACATGCTGTAAATCAGAAACTAAAATGCGACTTCTTAACTCTGAATTGTCAGTAGAGAGGTAGATCATAAGTAGCGCAAATGCTGCAGTTATACCGACAAAAGCTTTGAAACCGACACACTTAGCATTGAAAAATTGGCAAACGGCGAGAACATGAATGATTGAGGCACAAAAAAGTAGTGAGTTGGCAATCGATATACTGGCTACATTATTAATATGACCGTGTAATGCAAAACTCATTACTGATGCAAACATGACAAGAGGGTAGAAAATATAAAGAAGTGTACCCGGGGTATTATTATTTGTTCGCCAGGTTAAATAGTTCAGTAACGTCATTACCGCCATCATAGCGGCGCTTACATAATATAAAGTAGCTGAATCTAGCATTATTTTTCCGGCAGTCTGCAGTCAGCTTGAGAATAAGGTCTATTGCCATGTATATCAACTACAAGATACAAAAACAGACGCTAGTAGCGTCTGTTTAACTTAGTAGGGTGTATTGTAGCAATTGGCAATAATACTTGACGAAGCGTATTGGTTTTAACGGATCTCGTCAGGAATATTTTGCTGTGCCCATGACAATAACTCGATACGGTTACGGCATTTGGTTTTTCTGAATGCACTGTACAAGTGAGTTTTTACTGTGTGTGGGCTAATGCTTAAGTCTTCAGCAATCTCTTTATTTTTCGAACCTTTACTCATTAGTGAAATAATTGCTTTTTCACGTTTAGTAAGTTTAACCGGCTCGATGTCGCCATCTGTCAGTTTATGTAAGGCATCTTTATTAAACTGCAGCATGCGATTTAATGCATTACACATGATTTCGCGGCGATACCATAATTGATCTTCCAGCAACAAACGAATGCCTTTCATTAACACATCAGCATTGTCTGTTGTGTAAAAAACACCACGGATACCACTTAATAGAGCACGGTTAGCTAATTCAGGGTTTTCATCTAAATTGAATAATACGATATCGCATTTCATGCGCAGATGAACGAGTTGCTCTTTAAGCTTACCCCATGGATCAGTGCTTGATGTTTCAATGAATAACAAGCGTGTGCCTTCAGGTACTTCAGAAATATCAGTACCAGATGTGACGTCTAGCCCCTGTGTTTTTAAAAGTGGTTCTAATACATTAACACCAATTGTGTTAACCGGTTCTGGATCTAATAATAAAAAGGCTGAACTACTCATATATATACACTCTTGAATAAAGTTGACAGTTTCATCCTACCACGCAATCCACCCCTTTCGTATTAGAAATTTCTGAGAGTTGTGCAGGAAAAGTGCAGTTTGTGTCTATTTTGTGTCAAATAATACAGTTAGTTAACTTAATGCAACGTGTTAACTAACTGATATATATATAGTATAGTTCAAATTAATATGTTTGTACTACTTTTTACAGTTATTTACATATTAAAGTGCTAGATGCTTTCTTTCATCTTATCTTGGTAAGGAGGCCAACCCATTGGTTTGCCCGCTAACATGTGTAGGTGTATATGGTACACCGTTTGCCCGCCATGTTCGTTACAATTCATCACAACACGAAAGCCATCCTCACTAAAACCAAATTGCTTAGCTAGTTTTGCAGCAACGACATACAAGTGACCAACCAAGTGGGCATTTTCTTCTGTAACGTCATTAACAGTCGCAATTGGTGTTTTGGGAATGATCAATACATGAAAGGGGGCTTGTGGATTAATGTCTTTAAAAGCCAGTGATAACTCGTCTTCATAGACAATATCGGCAGGGATCTCGCGATTAATAATCTTTGTAAAAATAGTCTCTTGGCTCATACTTAGCTCTCTTATAAATGTGGTTAAATGACCGCCCACTAATGACAAACTTTATTTGCAGTGTCAAACTGAAACTGCCGCAAGTTGAAAAACCAAGGAGTGAACATGCGTAAGTTAGTATTACTGAGTAGTGTGTTAATGCTATTGAATAGTGTTAGCAGTGTAGCTGAGACGATTCACTTTCCAGAAGAGCTTGTACCGTTACAAGTGGGAGATCGCCTTATTGAGCAATCATTTTTTAGCCGTGTTGATGATGTTGAGCTTGCCCCAGGTACCTATCAGCTGAAAATGAAATACACAGATCTATATGAGCAAGGTTATGACGACCATCAGGTTGTAGAGTCAGAGCCTTTTTGGGTTGAAGTGACGGTTGAAAATGGCAAAGACTATGATGTTGTATTTAATCGCGCCAGTAATGCTGTAGCAGCGCAGGTGTTTGCTGAGTCACCTCAAGTGAGTCTAAAAGCGAAAGGCAGTGAGCTTGCGATGCCGTTATCAATTGTTAGTTATCGTGCACAGCCAACGTCAGCGCAAGCTGTTGCGACAGCGCCTGTTGCAAGTTCAATTAGTAAGCCTGCGACAGCAATGCCAGTTACCTTACCTGCAAAAGTACCAGGTGGGCAGGCTGGATTAAAAAATATGCCAAATGCAGCGGCAATGTTAGAGTTTTGGTGGCAACAAGCGAGCCCTGAAGAGCGTCGTGCATTCATACAAAAGGTAAGCAACTAATTCTAATTATTAAAAAAGGCGCTGAAATCAGCGCCTTTTTTGGGTTTAGTGACTTATTTTGCGAATAAGTCGTCAACTGTACCTTGTGCAAGAGGGTGATAACCCGGACGTGCTTTTAAGTACACATCATGCGCCCAGTCTTTTTT
>CERC01019840.1_pt1 | contig 23317 bp, 20 predicted proteins | sample 530921 | NCBI WGS metagenome assembly CERC01 (sample SAMEA2621099, study PRJEB7988) | marine metagenome | isolation source: saline water (ENVO:00002010), including
TAGTTTTCCACAAAAGGAGACGACATGAATACCCAATTAGCCGCCAATACAAAATCAGATTACGTTGTTGCAAAATTTGGCGGTACCAGTGTAGCTAACTTTGATGCTATGAGCCGCTGCGCAGAAATCGTTAGTGCTGATAACCAAGTACGTATTGTTGCTGTGAGTGCCAGTGCTGGCGTGACCAATCATTTAGTTGCATTGTGTAAACGTGATTTGAGCGCGGTTGAGCGTGATGAGCACATTACCGGCGTAGTCGCCATTCAAGAAGCAATTTTGGCAGAGCTGTCGCTCGATGCTGATTTAGCACATGGCTTTAATGAAACGCTTAAGGCTTTTCAAACTTTGGCATCAGAAGGGGTTAAGTCAGCAGCTGAGCAAGATGAGCTACTGAGCTTTGGTGAGCGTTTATCATCGTATTTGTTCACTCAAGTTTTACGTGGTCAAGGTCTTGATGCGGTGCGTTTTGATGTGCGTAAGGTGCTAAAAACAGATAGCCAATTTGCTAAAGCAACACCTAATGTTGCAGCAACCGCTGCGGCTGCTAAAGAGCATTTAGTGCCGCTACTTGATGAGCAAGTTGTGGTAACTCAAGGTTTTATTGGTAGCAATGAGCACAATCAAACAACGACCTTAGGCCGTGGTGGTTCAGATTACAGTGCTGCATTACTCGCTGAAGCAATTAACGCAAAAAGCGTGCATATTTGGACCGATGTTGTGGGTATTTTCAGTACTGATCCGCGTTTATGCGCCAAAGCAAGCCCAATTGCTCGCTTAAGCTTTGATGAAGCGGCAGAAATGGCCACGTTTGGAGCAAAAGTGCTGCATCCTGCAACTATCTTACCAGCGAGCCGTAGCCATATTAGTGTGTTTGTTGGTTCAAGCCGTGAGCCACAATTAGGCGGTACATGGATTGAAAAAGAAAAGTCTCAGCAACCGGGTATTCGTGCCGTAACGCAGCGTAAAAACCAAATTCTATTAACTGTTAAAAGCCCAGAAATGCTTCTTGCGAGTGGTTTCTTAGCGCGTGTATTCACCATTTTAAGTGAGTTTAATATTTCGGTTGATTTGGTTACTACCTCAGAGATCAGTGTTGCAATTACTTTAGATAACGCGCCAAATGCATCACGTCCTGAGCTTGATCAAGCCTGTTTAGATAAGCTTTCTGAGTTTTGTCATGTGTCGGTTGAGAACAACTTAACGCTGGTGGCTTTAATTGGTTCTGAAATTCAATTACGTCAGCAAGAAATGAACTTAATGCAGGTATTAAGTGACTTTAATATTCGTTTAATTTGCCACGGTGCAAGTAAACATAACCTGTGCTTCTTAGTTGAGCAAAGCGAGTCAGATGAAGTCGTGCAGGCTATTCATAGCCGACTATTAGAAAGCCAAGTCGCGGCGTAAGTCGTTAAAGTTAATAAAAGAGCACTGCCAGTCAGTGCTTTTTTGTGCCACAACACTTATATCAAAGCCTTCAATAGAGTTACTATTCGCGCTGAAATTATGTTTGCTCAATTCTTCAAATACATTAGGAGCAAGTAGTTTCGCAATTGGCTGTGCACTTGCTTTGGCAAGCGCTTCTTTTAATGTCCAGATTCTAAAAAAGCACTGTGCCTGTTCATCGGGAGTGTCAAAACGGCTAATTAAGTCAACTTCATCTCGATGATAAAAATGCTTTGCAAGTTTGATAAAAGGGCGTGGCTTGCTGCTTTGTTCAATATCAAAACCAAATAGCTGCTGTTCTGGGTTAAGAGCTGCACCGATTAAACCATTTGAATGAGATAAACAGGTCCACACAGGTTCTCTAACCGGGGTATGTAGCTTTAGCTTGCTGTCTTTGTCATCAAACTGGCTCGATATTTCATTGAGGGCTAAATCATCATGAGGGTATGCATGTTGATACAAATACTTTAACGTTAAGCGAGTCGCTAAGTACTCTTGCTTTGCACTAGGAACTTTGCGTTTTTCAAGCACACTTAACTCAAACTCACTGAGTAATTTATCAAGGGGTAAACTTGCAACATCAATACGTGTTGCATCCATAAGCATAATTTTTTTGGCCGTGGTTTGGCACTGCTGTTCAATAATAAGGGTGTTCGAAAAGTAGTGACTGCTCATGGTTTAACGCTTACACAGGGTTTGAATTTAGTTTTGTTTATTTTTACAGCAAATGCACTTATATGGGCACTAACAAACGCAAATAGTTTACGCAGTTTGCTGTAATTATGGTTTAATGAGGAAAAATAATAACAGATTTGTAGATGTATGGCACAAGTTCGTGACGGCTTTCAAAGCCGATTAGGTTTCGTTTTAGCCGCTTCTGGTGCGGCGGTAGGTTTAGGTAATATTTGGGGCTTTCCAACACAAGCGGCAAACCATGGCGGCGGTGCATTCTTACTTGTTTATTTTATTGTTATTTTCTTATTAGCGCTTCCGGCTCTTTATACTGAGCTATATTTAGGTCATCAAGCACAAGCTAATCCGGTAAAAGCATTATCAAATGCATGGCAAGATACAGCGCCTAAAGTAGGCGCTGCAGCAGGCTATATTGGCTTGTTTGGTGCGATTGTAATGCTAAGCTTTTATTCGATTGTCGCAGGCTGGATGCTCGCTTATGCCCTTGAGCCAATCGCAAACTTCTTTGGTTTTACTGAGTTAAGTAACTTTTTACACAGTGACTCTATGGCACGTAATTTTGTGTTTACGCCACTGATGCTTATTCTTACAGCGAGTATTATTTTAAAAGGCGTTAAATCAGGTATCGAAACTTGGTCACGTCGCTTAATGCCATTATTGCTAGTGTTATTAGTGGCGTTAATTGCTTATATCGCCACACTTGATGGTGCGATGGATGGTTTTGCAGCCTATTTAGTGCCAGATTTTAGTCAAATTCTTGATGCAAACTTAATTATTGCGGCAATGGGGCAAGCGTTCTTTTCATTGTCGTTAGGTGTAGGATGTATGATGGTTTATGGCTCTTATTTAAAACCAGATGCGAACCTACCTAGATTAACTGGCACTGTGGCACTGCTTGATACCGGTGTGGCCTTTTTAGCGGGTTTATTGATTATTCCGGCTATTTTTGTTGCTCAACATAACGGTGTAGAGGTATTTCGCGGCGGTAAATTGGTTGGTGAAGGGCAGTTAATTTTTGCAATTTTACCTGAACTGTTTAGCACAATGGGCCAAGTGGGTTTACTCGTTGGCTTATTATTCTTTGTATTAATGTCGATTGCCTCAGTGACATCAACCATCTCATCGACCGAAATTCCAGTGGCATTTTTAGTTGAGAATCACAGTATTGAGCGAAAAAAAGCGACCTTATTTGTAACGCTAATCGTCTTTATTGCTTCATCACTAATCATCTTAAACTTTGACTGGTTATTTGGCTTAGTGATTATAGTGCTTACACAGTACCAATTACCTTTAATGGGACTGTTCTATTTCATTACTGTTGGCTGGTTATGGCAGCGTGGTAATAAATTGCATCAAGTATCGAGCGGCCCTCATTATTGGTTTGCCCAGTACATTCGCTTTGTCTGTCCGCTATTAATGACGGCGGTTTTTGTGAACGTGGCGTTGTTGAAATAGAAACTTGAGTTACAAGTCTCTAGTTTCAAGGGAAAAGACAAAAGTAAAAGGCGTGGGATTTAAACCTCACGCCTTTTTTAATTTAAGGTTTACCATTAAATAACTTCGTTAGTTAATGGTAAACCTTGGCTTATTTCATTGGCGCTTTGCAATGTAGTGCAGGCTATTTCGCTAAGTGCTTCTTGGGTGAAGAAGCCTTGGTGGCCTGTGACTAACACATTTGGAAAGCTAATTAGGCGTGAAAAAATATCGTCTTGCATGATTTCTTCACGGTGATCTTTAAAGAATAACTCTGACTCTTGCTCATACACATCAAGCCCTAAGTGTCCGAGCTTTTTAGACTTAAGCGCTTGAATACAGGCTTGGGTATCGAGAAGTGCACCACGAGAGGTGTTAATCAGCATGACACCGTCTTTCATCTTCTTAAATGCGCTAGCATCAATTAAATGATGGGTATGCTCGTTGAGCGGGCAGTGCAATGAGATGACATCACTTTGTGTGAGTAATGTGTCTAAATCACATAGGGTGTAAGGGCCTTCACCAGCCATTGGGTCACAAACGAGTACTTTCGCCCCAAAGCCATTTAAGATATTTACCAGTGCTAGGCCGATTTTGCCACAGCCTATAATCCCGATGGTTTTTTTGAATAAGTTAAAGCCTAGCAAGCCGTTTAAATCAAAGTTACCTTCACGTACTCGGTTAAAGGCTTTATGGGTTTTTCGATTGAGCGTTAGCATAAGGGCAATACAATGCTCTGCCACGGCTTCTGGGCTATAAGCGGGCACACGGCAAACCTTGATGTTATGCTCTTTGGCAGCATCAAGATCAACATTATTAAAGCCTGCACAGCGTAATAAGATTGCCTTTATGCCTAGGGCAGCCATATCGGCAATGACGTGTTTGTCGACTGTATCGTTAACAAACACGCACACAGCATCAAAGCCTTGGCAAAGGGGTGTGGTATTGCTGTTTAAGGATTGCTCAAAATAACTGAGCGAAACAGACTCAGCGTATTCAGTTAGATTCCTTTCAAAAAACGGTTGCTCATACTTTTGCGCACTGAATAAGGCCAGTTTCATCATTTAAATTACTCTCTATCACCATTTTGAGGGTTTCGGGTTTGGTGCGCGGGGCATATCGCGCAACGAGTTGACCCTCTGAGTTTATAAGAAATTTGGTGAAATTCCATTTAATTGCGCGGTTTTGTGCTATTCCACGGGTATGACATTTTAAATAATTAAATAAAGGATGGGCCTCTGGGCCGTTCACTAACACTTTGTTAAAAATGGGAAAGCTAACATCAAAGTGTTGCTGATAAAAGGCTTGTAGCTCATTGCCATCAAGCGGTTCATTGTGGCCAAATTGATTACAGGCAAAACCGAGTACGGTAAATCCTTGCTGTTTATAGTCTTGATACAGCTTTTCAAGGCTTGCCATTTGCACTGAAAAATTACATTTGCTGGCTATATTGACAATAAGCGCTGTTTTACCTTGTAACGATTCAAGGCTAAAGTTTTCACCAGATGCAAGCTGGGCATTGAAACGATATATACTATCCATGTTTTACCTGTGTGTTTTTGAACGGTTTAAATGAACTTTTTTTCATTCGCTTTTTAGTTATTCGGTTGAGATAATGAAATTATTACTAATTTATCACTCAAATAGGTCAGTTTTATGTCAATGAAAGTCGCCTTCATCGGATTAGGTGTAATGGGTTACCCAATGGCGGGTCACCTTGCCAACGCAGGTCACACCGTGACAGTTTACAATCGCACAACGGCTAAAGCGCAAAAGTGGGTTTCAGAGTATCAAGGTAATTATTGTGAAACGCCAAGTGAAGCCGCTAAAGGGGCTGATATCGTTTTCATGTGTGTAGGCAATGATGATGATTTACGCTCAGTTGTTTATGGTGAAAATGGTGTGCTGGCAAGTATGCATGAGGGCAGCTATTTAGTTGACCACACCACGACCTCTGCTGAGGTGGCACGTGAAGTAGGCGCTCAGGCAAAACTACAAGGTATTGCATTTTTAGATGCCCCTGTTTCTGGCGGCCAAGCGGGTGCAGAAAATGGCGTATTAACTGTGATGGTCGGTGGCGACGAAGCTGATTTTAATGTTGTTCAACCTGTAATGGCTGCGTTTAGCCGTTTTAGCCAATTATTAGGTGAAGTAGGCTCTGGTCAACTTTGTAAAATGGTAAATCAGATTTGTATTGCTGGTGTGGTGCAGGGCTTAGCTGAGGGGTTACACTTTGCAAAACAAGCGGGCCTTGATGGTGAAAAAGTGATTGAAACTATCTCAAAAGGTGCTGCAGGTTCATGGCAGATGGAAAACCGCTACAAGACAATGTGGGCAGGTGAATACGAATTTGGTTTTGCTGTTGATTGGATGCGTAAAGATTTAGGCATCGCTTTGGATGAGGCAAAGGCAAACGGCGCAACTTTGCCGATGACGGCAACAGTTGATCAATATTACGCCGATGTACAAGCTTTAGGTGGCGGCCGCTACGACACCTCAAGTTTATTAGCGCGTATTGAAGCGCTACATAAAAAGTAATATCAATAAAAAACGCGACAATTATTGTCGCGTTTTTTATTACATGCTTTGTGCATAATTGTATAACGCTTTTAAAATATGCAGATTTTTTTCGTTATCATCATTTTCATGAGCCAGATTCTCAAGGGTGATCATGAAATCTTGGCCACTGATTGAAGGGTTATCTTCGCCATGCATTAGCTTGTTTTGGCAATACTGGCGCCATTTTGCTAGCTCGTCTTGGCTAAGTGTGTGTGGCCAGTTTCGAGCTCGGTATCTGAATAACAAAGTAGCAAACTTTTTATCATCAAAATCAAGCTGCATTGAGGCTAATTGCTCAGGGCTTGCATCTCGAATAATGGCAAATTTAGCTTTATCAGCATGGCTGGTAAAACCATCATAAAGTTGATAGTCAGGGTTGGTAGTTTCGCCGTAATCACGCTGTTCGTTAAATACTTCGGTTACTTTGTCGCGAAGTTCTGTGTTGGCTTTTAAAATAGCGAGATTTTGTAAACATTTTTCGCGGTCAATACCTAATCGCGCCGCGTTCTCTGGTAACAAGGTTTTTGCTGGCGCAAGAATAGGGCACTTATTTAAATGCACTAGTTTAAGGCCTACTGGTGCTTCGTCTTCGCCAAGATCGCTGTGTTTTGTATAAAGGCGCGTGCGTAGCTCTTCAACAGATAAATCTAATAAGACTTGCGGATCTTCAGTTAAATTAAAGCAAATAATGGCGTTTTTATTAACTGGATGAAAGCTCATTGGTGCAATCCAGCTGGTGCAGCCTTGATTTGCTGGAATTCGTGATGAAGTGTGCACTAGTGGTGTCATGTTAAACACATCAACTAAATCTGCCAGTGCTTTTTTAGAACGTAAGCTAAAGAAAAACTGATACAACTTTGGTTGTTTTTCTTTAATTAATTTAGCCAGTGCTATAGTTGCCGTTACATCACTTAAAGCATCGTGAGCGGCAGCATGTTCAATGCCATTGGCAACGGTTAAGTGTTCGAGTTTAAAGCTTGGTGTACCGTCTTCTTTAAGCGGCCACTCAATGCCTTCTGGGCGCAGTGCATAACAGGCGCGCACTAAATCAATAATATCCCAGCGGCTATTATTGTTTTTGTATTCACGTTCGTATGGGTCATAAAAGTTACGGTATAAGCTGTAACGTGTGACTTCATCATCAAAACGGATGCTGTTATAGCCCGCAACACAGGTGTTAGGTTGGCTAAATTCAGCATGGATTTTTGCCATAAACTCAGCTTCAACTAAGCCTTTTTGCATCGCAATTTGCGGGGTAATACCTGTTATTAAACATGCTTCGGGGTGGGGTAAGTAATCAGCCGCCGGCTTGCAATACTCAATTAACGGTTCACCAATAATATTTAAATCAAGATCGGTACGAATGCCAGCAAACTGACTTGGACGATCTTTTTGCGGACTTGCGCCAAATGTTTCGTAGTCGTGCCAGTAAATTGTTGGTTGTTGTTGTTCTGGATAAGCCATGCATTAAACCTTGCTAAGCGTCGAGCCGTTTTGAGTTGTTTTCTGAATTGTCAGAATTATGGCATAGAGCCTAGCTAGTTTATAGAGTAAAACGTAATGTGGCTGTTTAGTGTAACTTTTATAAACACGAGCTGTATGAAAAATGGCCTTGCGGTTAATTTTTATGCTTATATAGTGAGGTGTCGTTAGTTTTTGAGCTGTTTTGTATTCTGTGGCTCGGTATTTGCTAACGAAAACTATCTTTAACAATGAAGGAACAAAAAAATGACTTTATCAGCTTTATTACTATCTACTTTAGCATTCGACGCAACTCCAGCTTCAAGCTTTGATACGACAAAATTACAAGGATCAGGCGGTATAGTAATCATCAGAGAGAAGAAAAAAGAAGAATTACAAGGCTCTGGTGGAATAGTAATCGTCAAAGAAAAAAAACCTAACTAAACAATAGACTATTCAGAATAACCAGCTTAAACAGCTGGTTTTTTTTACTACATAGTAATATCCTACTGTTTGTTGTGAAGGGTAAACTATGTTTGAATATTTAGCAGAATTATACAATAAAGCATTATTGGCTAGTGAAAACAAAGAAGTGTTTTCTTATCAAGTAATCATATCATTGTCTTACCTTTTAGCCCTCATACTGTCAATGTTGCGGGCATTGAAAGATAATGAATTATTTAGCGATTTTTTAACTATTGCTGTTGTTGTTACCAAATATATGGTCACCACATTATTAATGGAATATGCATTAACTTACATTCAAGATAATCATGCTGTTGATAATGTTCAGAATGTTTACCTCGGTTTAAGTGCAACCTCTTTGTTTAGCATGTATGTGCTTTCAAAACTTCATGAAAAATTTAGCTATAAATTTGGGTTATTATTTTTCTGTGTAATTAAGCTAACGGTAGTTCTCTCATTAGCTCACTTTATTCTTTGGTTTAAGTTTGTTGTGTTAGATATTCAAGCTGAACATGCCTACATACATTACATTTACAGCTTCATCGTACTGTACATCAGTTTTACCCTTGCTATCGTAATGTTATTTCCTGGACTACTTAAAACAAAATTAAAGCTATTACTGAGCCCAAGCTGGCCATTTCATACAAAAATTTAACACGGATTATTCGAAATATATCAGTTCCATACTATTAATATTAATGCTTTTTCCTGATGTTTTGCGCACTAAGTTTGGGTGTATAGTAACATTTAGTTTACCGAGGGATCGTCATGCTTGAACTAATTTACATAGCCATTGTTGTATTAGCAGTTTTGCTAGCTGTAAGCACGTGGCTGATAGCACGCAAAAATATTTTTGAAGAACAAATCAGAAGCAAATCTGTTGAGGTGGTGTGGTGTACGCTACAGGCAGAGCAAGAAACGGATATCAACAAAGCCATAAAACTGTTTAATAGGGCGGAGGCTCTGAAAAACGAAATATGTAGCCTGATGGATAACAGTACAAGCCTTCAAAAGTTTCAGTGGGTAGAAGCAACTGATCTTAAAAACCAGCAATTAAAAGAGCTATCTTTAGGTGAGTTGCAGAAGTATTACGATGAACAAAATAATATTTCTGAGATCTACAACAAGCTCTATAAAGGAAAAAATTAAAAGCCAGATTATTTTATCTGGCTTTGTAGTTTTAGTTCATTTTTTATCTGTTTAACTTGAATATCAGCTAGCTGTTTGAGTGCATCTTGAGTTTGGTTTTCACCCTTGATTAACCCCGCTATTGACATTTTTTTGATACTTTTTAAAAGCCCATTATTAATTGCCTGTAACAATGGGCCTTCTAGTTTAATTAAATTATCTTTCTTACCACTTAGTAGATAATCAAAACTAACCTGAGCGTGTTTACTCGCTTTATCAATCACTTCATATGGGACAATAGCGCTTTGAATGCATTTTTTGCTATAGCCTTGAGTGAGAGCTAAAGCTTGCTCAAGCTCAGTGTTATTGGTTACTTGGTATACTTCGCATAAGCGTTGAAAAATTGCACTTATATGTTGCTGCTCAGAATTTAACTCTTGATCGAACATGGCATATCCTTGCACATTATTTTCTACCAATAGTAAACGACTTTTTCTGAAACCGCATTCATAAAGTGCACGTTTATCAAATATTTAATGCCATATGGTGATACAAGCCAATACCAACTAATACATTAAATGGGAAAGTTATGCCCAAGGAGCAGAGCATAGCCAACCCAATGTCAGCCTCTGGGATGGCTGCTTTGATGGCTGCTGGTGCGGCAATATATGATGCACTTGCTACTAAGCTTGCCAAAATAACAACTGAACCAAGTTCCAGCTGTAAAAGGGTTCCGACACCGACTCCAATCGCGCCAAGAATACTAGGAGTAATAAGAGCAAAAAGTGCTAAGCGCCAGTGATGCCATGGGATAGGGCGTAGTGTTTGAGCTGCCATTAAGCCCATTTCAAGTAAAAACAAGGCCAGTACGACTTTGAAACTGTTGGTTAATAAACTGGTTACTTGACTACCTTGTTGAGTGCCATACATCATGCCGATTATTACGCCACCGACTAACAAGATGACGCTTTTGTTTGTTAATGTTTCATGCCACAGTGCTTTAAGTGATAAATGTTTACTTGAGCCATTACCAAGGCTGCGAAATAGCAGCAGACCGACAATAATTGCTGGCAGTTCTAACATGACTAGATACAGTGTTACTTCAGCGCCAACATCTAAAGCATTTGACTCAGCATAAGCCAAAGCAACAGCAAATGTACCGGCACTTACTGAACCATAGTGTGCTGCAATACTTGAACTATTTGCTACTGATAAACCAAGCAATTTATTTAATATAGGATAAACAAGAAGAGGAATACCTGCACCGAGAAGCATCACCGCGCCCATTTCAGGCAGTAATTTCCAATGCAAGCTGCCGTGCAGCACCATGCCACCTTTTAAACCAATTGTTAGCATGAGCAGTAGGCTCAGCGTTTCGTAAGTTGCTTGTGGAATTTTAAGATCTGAGCGCAATAACCCTGCAGCTAGACCCAAAATAAAAAACATTACAACAATATCAGGCACTTTATTCTCCTTTGAATTTAAAATGTCGTCATTTTAAACAAAAAGAAGCATAGTAAATAATTAAATAAATGCTAGCATCTTATAGGTTTTTATCTATGGGTGGTGGTTATGGATCTAAGACATATTTCTTTTCGGCTATTAGAAGTGTTTATGCAAGTTGTTAAAACTCGTTCGATCAGTGAAACAGCAAGGCAGTTACATTTAACACAGCCGACGGTTTCTCAACAAATTAAGCGCTTACAAGAAAGTATTAGTGAACCTTTAATTATTGTTAATCAGCAAAAAATTCATATTACTGAAGCGGGTTTCGCGCTTTATCAAACGTGCCTACAAGTATTTGGACAATTCGATGATTATCAAGATTATTTAGTTGAGCTTAGAGGAGGAGAGCGAGGGCGTTGCAAAATAGCCATTGTAAACACTGCACAATATATATTACCTAAGTTACTGGGCCCATACAGTAATTTACATCCTCACGTAGAATTACCGCTGGAAATTGGTAATAGGGCAGAAGTACTTGCTCGATTTGAAAGAGGAGAAGATGACATTTATGTATTTAGTCACCCACCGTCACTAGAACATGCAAAGGCTGGGCGATTTTTGCAAAATCCACTTGTCTTTATTGCTCCTATGCACCATCCACTTGCTCAGCAACAGCAATTGACTTTAAAAGAGTTAATGAAGGAGCGTTTTTTATTACGTGAGCCTGGTTCTGCAACTAGAATGCTATTTGAGAGTGAGCTGCAAAGTCGTGGCTTAGTATTGAGTAATACAGTGCAAATGGCTAGTAACGAAGCGATTAGAGTCGCTGTAGGCTCTGGCATGGGGCTTGGTGTGGTATCACGCCATGTATTGCCAACAAACGATAGCTCTTTTTGCATCCTTGATGTAGTTGATGTTCAGCTTGCTAGTCACTGGTACTTCGTGGTGCGCACTGATCGTCATCTTTCTCATGCTGCTCGTAGCTTCTTAAAGTTTGCAGAGCTTAACCTTGAGCAATGTTTAGACAAAAACTGGGTCAATAATGAATTAAGTACATTGAATACAAGCTTAGCGTGAAGTATTTTTAAAAAGCCATAGTAACGACTTGATTTCTACCGTTTACTTTTGCTTTGTAAAGTCCTTTATCTGCTTGGGCAAGTAACTCGTTTATATTATTGCTTCCTGACTGATGGGTGATTATGCCCACGCTAATGGTTAATTTTATGCGTTGATCATTGAAAGTAAAATAGTCGTTATTGATGGCTAAGCGAATTCGTTCTGATAAGTTTTCACCCTGTAATTGGTTAGTGCTTGGAAGTATAACTGCAAATTCTTCTCCACCAATTCGTGCTACTAAGTCGTGTTCTCTAAGTTGTGATTTTATTTTATTTGCGACCCACTTTAATGCCTCATCCCCAGTTTCGTGGCCATACTTGTCGTTCACTCTTTTGAAAAAATCTATATCAATCATAACTGCGCATAATTCACTGAGACTATTGTTTGCTTGTTCCAAATAGTTATTGCTAATAGTTATAAAAGCTCGTCTATTAAGTAATCCAGTTAATGAATCTCGATTAGCAAGATCACTGAGTACTTGTTCTGATTCTAAAAACATGAGTAATGGCCAGATCATTGCTGTAAGTGTAGTGATGATGATATGGCTAATTAGAATAATGGCAAACACTTGTGATATGTCTGCCTTTATGTAGTTAAAGTGCTCCATCACTAAAAGACCAAATTGAACAAACATGATGGCGCTGTGAATGAAAAAGCATAGCTGCAAGAGCACTAAGTGGATAATTCGCTCAACATTTAGTCTACGTAAAGCATTTGCTGCGTAGAGAAAACTAAAGGCAAGAATTGCAGTCGTGACGAATTGATCAAAACCAAGTTGAAACATGGGAAATAATAGCATTGCAGTAGCTAGTAGAAGATATAAGCAACGTTTTAAGTAGTATTTTTCTCTATTGTTATAGGCATGAATACCTAAGACTGCAGCTAGTGGAGCGGCTATTATAAGTAAATTGGCTATAAAGTGTGTCAAAATTGGCAGGTCAATAAACACACGTGAGGTTGCTGTAATTTGGGCTAATACAAAAATCAGGCACGAACTTCCCCAATACAAATAGCTTTGTTGCTGTCTCAAAAAATACAGAGACAATAAGAAGGCACCAATAACCACATTCAGTAATACCGAAATGCTGATTATGGTGGGTAAGTCCACCATGAATATCCCTAATTCCACTTTACGACATAATTAATTATTATGTACCACACCAATTAAATCAACTAATGATTTTTACTTAAAGCCTTAAACTCTCTAATGCTGGTTTAAGTTCTGGATAATGAAAACGATAATTATGTTTTAAAAGTTTATCAGGGATCACGAATTGTCCATGAAGTAATAAATCAGACATTTCGCCCATCATTAGCTTTAAAACCCAAGCAGGCATTCTTAGCATTGCTGGTCTTGAAATAACGGAACCCAAGGTTTGACTAAACTCATTATTATCAACAGGGTTAGGCGCTGTTGCATTGATAGGGCCACAGATGTCTTGATGAGACAGTACAAATAAAATGAGTTGGATCATATCATCTATATGAATCCAAGATATGCCTTGCTTACCATGACCTATAGGGCCGCCAAGACCAAATTTGAATGCGGGTAACATTTTATCGAGCGCACCGCCATGTTTAGATAACACCACGCCAGTTCTGAGTAGACACACGCGCGTTTTTTCCGATTCAGCTTTGGTTGCTGCGTGCTCCCAATCTCGGCATAGTACGTGGCTAAACTCGGGGTATATGTCATTAAAGCTTTCATCTATTTTGCAATCGCCTTGTCGACCATAAAAACCAATCGCACTGCCAGAAATAAAAGTGTGTGGTGGTGAATTGCAGCGGTTGATTTTTTTTGTGATTTGTTGGGTCAGCTTAATACGACTATCTAATAATTCTCGTTTTTGTGAATCACTCCAGCGCTTATTAACAATAGGCTCACCTGCTAGATTAATGATTGCGTCTATCTGTTCAAAATCGACCTCATCTAATGACTTAACAGCCACAACTTGGTGAGTAAGCAAGACGGCTGCTTGGATAGGGTTACGAGTAAGAACCGTCACTTTATGATGGTTCAAAAGAAATGGGCACAAATGCTTGCCTATAAGACCTGTTCCACCCGTTAATAATATATGCATTGTGACACCTTAGAAGACAGTTGGTCTATTTTTTATACATAGTGATGATGATATTTGCAAACTATACGTAAAAAGTAGCTGAATCGATTAGTTTTTCATTCAAGCTTGACCATGAATACAATATGAGGCGTTGTGGCTTAATTTTGCGTTATACATTGCTTTATCTGCTAGGTTGATTAACGTTTTCCAATCGTCACTATGATCAGGAGCGAGAGCAACACCAATACTTAAATCGATGTCAAAAGTATGTTGTTCTATTTCAAAACAGACTTCAAAACTCTTTAATAAATGATTAAGCATAGGTTCTATATATTCAATCTTTGAGATGTTTTCTACGATGATGATAAATTCATCTCCACCATAACGGTAGATGGCGTCATCGGCTCGAAAAGTAGAGCCAATACGTTTTGCTGTTTCAATTAACACCTTGTCACCAATACTATGACCATAATTATCGTTTAATTGTTTGAATTTATTTATATCAATAAAAATTAGTGCCAGTTTGTTGTCTACTGAACAAGTATTAATGGCTTGGCGTAAATGGGGTTCTAGGTCTGAGCGGTTAAGAGCACCTGTTAAATGGTCGTGTTTTGCTTGAAAATTTAATCTTTTAGTTCGTTTATGGATGATATTGCTCATACGTTGAAATCGTTTAAGGAGGTGACCTATTTCATCATGCCTGTAAACAATACTTACGTTAGGTTTATCTCCTTTCTCTAATTGTTCAGTAATATGCAGTAATTTCTTTAACGGAATGAAGAGTTTTTTATTAATAAAAACTGCTGAAAAAACGCATAATAAAATAAGTAGTGGAATTTGAATTGAAATTAGATACGTTAACAACAAACTGTGTTGTTGAAAATCTGACATCTCTATATCTAATTTTTCACGTTGTATATTTTGAAATTCAGAAATTAATTTGCGAATTTGCTCCATGTACTCTTTCCCTTCGTTGCTTTGTACAACCTCCATTGCTGCTTGGATTGCAGAGGGACTGTTTTGCATCACTAAATTAATAGTTAAATCTAACTCGTCAAATTTTTTATTTATTAAAACATCAAGTTGAGATAGTTTTTCTTGCTGCTCTCGCTGATGTATTGTAATTTTAGTCAGGGTTAAAAAGTGTGTTTTTGCTTTTTTTATACCGTCGTAGTAGGGCGTTAAATAAGATGTATTTTGTGTAAGAAGATAACCACGCTGGCCTGTTTCGGCATGAACTATTTGGGTGAAAAGTTTTTCTGATTCGTCAATTATTTCGTGTGTATGATCAACTGCCTCGTGCTTTTGCCTACCTTCTTTATCTAAAAGCATAACTAAAACAGTGTTAGTGGTAACCAATAAAAGCAATAGTATTAGTAAAGCTAAAAACTGGGTTCTAAGCGACATAGAAAAACCAACGACAAGAAAGTTATATTTTTTAAGTATAAAGTATTGTTTAAGATGCGGGCTTTTACCAATTTATAATAAAAACAAAGGCTGCTAATAATGTTTTTGGGTTGCTAAATGTTATTATCTTAGTTCTATATTCTAAGTTTTAAAGTGTGTAATAGCTATTTTACTGGTATGCTAAAAACTTAAAAATCGCAGCTTAAAAATGACAAGGAGTGACTGTGAACTTTCTGCGCCAATTTCACGATATTGTATCGAATCAGCAAACTAATTTTGATGATAAAGTGGCGCAATTGCTGCATTTTGGCTTAGCGATATTCAATCTTGATTTTGCAATTGTGAGTCGTGTTGAAGAACAAGTGTATACAGTTATTCACGTGGTTTCTCCAAACGATGCGATTCCTGTTGGGGCTCAGTTTGATGTAGCAGGAACCTATTGTTCACACACATTAGCTGCAGACAAAGCATTATCATTTAACCATGCGTCACAGAGCTACATAGCTGAACACCCTTGTTACAAGAACTTCCAATTAGAATCTTATATTGGTGCGCCTATCCACATTGGTAAAAGGGTGTTTGGTACGGTTAACTTTTCAGCGGCACAATCTACAGCACCATTCACAGAAGAGGCGCATGATTATGTTGAACTTTTTGCTCAATGGTTGGGCAATGAGTTTGCTCGTAATCTATCATCAGAAAAATTAATTAAAAAGAACTCTATGCTTGCACAAGTTGAAGAGGTGGCAAAAATTGGCTCTTGGGAGCTAGATTTAATCACCAATCATCTTTACTGGAGTAAGCAAACTAAAGTTATTCATGAAGTCCCTGAAGATTTCAAGCCCGATCTCGAGAATGCTATTCAATTTTACAAACAAGGCGAAAGCCGCCAAGCCATTGAAAAAGTTGTCAAAGAAGCTATTGAGCAAGGTAAAGATTGGAATATTGAAATTGAATTGATAACAGCTAAAGGCAACCCTATATGGGTATCAACAGTCGGAAAAGCTGAATTTGAAGAGGGTGCTTGTGTTCGGATAATTGGTACTTTTCAAGATGTTACTAAGTCGGTACTGCTACGTGAAGAGCTTAAAAAACAAAAAGCTGATGCAGAACGTACACTTGAAGATAGAAGCATTTTGCTTGCCAAAATAAGCCATGAACTTCGTACTCCGCTCAATGGTATTACAGGCATGTTAACGACTTTGTTGTATGAAAAATCAGAGCAAAAGCGTGAAGAGAAACTCAAAATAGCGTTGCGTAGTGCAGATATTTTGCTGAATATTATTAATGAAGTGTTGGATTTTTCAAAAATTAATCACGGCGAACTTAAGCTTGAACCTAGTCACTTCTTATTGAAAACCATTTTTGTTGATATTGTTTCTTTGTATTCTCCTTTGTATCAACAAAGTAACCTTAGCTTTGATGCGACGATTGATATCAGTGATGAGTGTTGGACCTTCAGTGACAATACTCGCATTACACAAATAGTCTCGAACTTGTTGAGTAATGCACTTAAGTTTACTGAGCAAGGTGAGGTAACGTTAACTGCCAGTGCTAAAGAGCTCAATGATAAAGTGTTTCTGTCTTTTAAGGTCACTGATTCAGGGATTGGCATGACTGAGAACTTTATGAAGTCGCTATTTTCACCCTTTACACAAGAGATAAGTAAAGATCGAAAAAAGGGCGGTACAGGTCTTGGCCTAGCAATAGTTAAAGAGCTAATTGATTATATGGGTGGCACAGTTGAGGTGAACAGCGAACATAGAAAAGGCAGTTGTTTTGAAATTAAACTCCCTCTAGAAAAAGGTCAACCTCAAAGCCATCAACAACAAGATGTAAGTAATATTGATTTTACAACTCTTCCTCTCGCTATTTTGGTCGTTGATGATAATCAGATTAATCGGTTAGTCTTGAAAGCACATTTAGAAAAATTAGGCTTAACTGCAGACTTTGCATGTGATGGCGTCGATGCGATCAATAAATGCAAACAAAATAACTACAATTTGATATTTATGGATTGCGTAATGCCTGAACTTGACGGTTTAGAAGCAACACGTTATCTGAGAGCTAATGGTATTTGTCCTGAAAATAAAACGTTTATAATTGCATTAACTGCGAATACTTCTGCAGATGATAAAGCCGCCTGTAAAAAAGCGGGGATGGATTTGTTTGTATCAAAGCCTGTTAAAAATACGGCAATTGAACAATCCATTATTGCAGCAAAAGGACATTTGGCGCTTTAATCATTACGTTTAAAGCAGTTTTATATTTATATCCCTAACCCTAACAATACATTGCGATTGCCTAAGTTTAGGCTATCTTCAAATTTAACCTATACTTAATGTATATAAAAATTTGGGGTAATGTAATGAATCATGCTCAAAATCGTCGGCGCTTTTTGAAAACTCTTAGCGTAGGTGCTGCGGTATCAACGTTGGCGTTTAAAGCCCCCTATGTTTTTGCTAAAAAGCAAATCACTTTGCGCGTTATGGGGACGCATGTCACATTACAAGAAGAGCTCAGACAACGCGCAATGCGTGAGTTAGGCATTAATGTTGAGTTTACCCCAATGGGCAGTGCTGCTGTACTACAAAAAGCAGCTGCAAACCCAAATTCATTCGATCTCTATGAGCAATGGTCTGATTCAATCAACATACTATGGCAAGCAGGTGCAATACAGCCATTAGATATTGATAGATTAAACTATTGGCAAGAAATTAACCCTTTGACTAAAACAGGCAAGATTACACCTGAAGCAAGCATAGGAGCCGGAGATTCACCTAACAAGTTACTTTATGTTCAAGCCGATGGCTCCTTGGGAACTACACCTACAAAGCAAATTAGTTTTATGCCTTATGTCCATAATGTTGATTCATTTGGCTACAACACTAATTTTATAGAACAAGGTATTCCTTATGAAACAGAGTCATGGGCTTGGTTACTTGATGAAAAAAACAAAGGTAAAGTGGCCTTAGTGAATGCTCCCACTATTGGAATCTTTGATGCAGCTTTAGCAGCTCAAGGCAAAGGACTGATGCGTTTCAACGATATTGGCAATATGAGTATTTCTGAAATAGATCAGCTATTTGCAATTCTACTCGAGAAAAAAAGGCAAGGTCATTTCGCTGGCTTTTGGACGTCTGTTCCGCAGTCTGTAGATTTCATGAAAATGAAACGGGTCAATATTCAAAGTATGTTTTCTCCAGGTGTAAGTGCATGTAAAGGACAGGGGATACCTGTTGTTTATGCTTCTCCCAAAGAAGGGTACCGTGCATGGCATGGGGTTATGTGCTTATCTTCAAATACACAAGGGCATGTAAAAGATGCGGCATATGAGTATATGAATTGGTGGTTATCTGGCTATCCTGGAGCATTTATTGCGCGCCAAGGTTATTATATTTCTAACCCCGAGCGCAGTCAGCCGCTTATGTCAAAGCCGGAATGGGATTATTGGTATGAAGGAAAAGCTGCATCAATAGACCTGCAAGGTACAGATGGAAAAGTGTCAGTTAAAGCGGGCCAAATGCGAGATGGTGGCAGTTATATAAAGCGTTTTTCGAATATTGCCGTTTGGAATACAGTAATGCCTAATTATGATTACAGCTTAGATAAGTGGTATGAGCTATTAAACTCATAGGGAATTAAATTGATTAATATCATTTCTAAGTCACTGGCAGCTAAAGTATTACTTGCATTAATGCTGGTGATATTAGTCATGGGAATAAGCTTTGTTGTGATGAACAAGCGCCTCAAAACAATTGAAGTGTCTTTCAATGATATTAGCCGTATAAGCAATTATGCAGTAAGCATCTTAAGCATAAACAAAGATATTGTTGAAATGCAAAGAGATATCTCTGTCTATGGCTCGTCTGGAAGTGAAGCTGTTTTTAGTAAAATCATAGAGAATTTCGACAGTGTAAAAAGCCGTTTAAATGAAGTTAACTTGAAATCAGATGAGAGTGATAGCCAAGTATATTTAGACTCTATGTCTGAGTTAATCGGCAGATATAATGATAATTTAGGTGTGCTCACGAAGCGATATGAAATTAGAGCAGAGCTCATCGAAGTTGAACTCCCAAGCATTTATTTTGAGGCCGTTACTCATCTTGAAAACCTAAAGAAGCTAGCTGTTTCTAATGAACAAATGTTGATCATCGCGGAAAGCCTCAATATGTGGCATGTGCTACATCGTGATGCCTATCAATTTTTAACTAAAAAAGACTATACAAAACGAACTGCCGTTAATAATGCTTTGCAGGTGTTATCTGGGCTTAATAATGATCTAGCTATGACACAACAAGATGATGTTCAGAGTGAAATTTTAAGAACAGCGACATTAGCGAGCACTTATCAGAACGCTTTTTCAAAAGCTATTCAGGCCAATCGCAACTACTTTAGTTTGGTAAATGTTGTAATGGCGGGGGATGCAATCGAGTTTAGTACACTAGCAAATAAGTTAAGAGAGAATTCTTTAGCCCATTTAAATCAGATCAAAAAAGACGCGGAAATCACAGTTTCTAAAACCGAAAAAATATTAAAAGCACTGGCGGCTGTCGTGTTTATTTATGTGTTAGCGCTTGCCGCATTTTTTCATCTACAAATATCTCAAGCCATCAAGAGGCTCACTGTCAGTTTTCAACGCTTTTTAGAAGGAGATTTATCGGCACCAATCCATGATTTAAATCGTAAAGATGAAATTGGAGTTCTTGCAAGCGCAGCAGATAGCTTTCGTATTTTAAGTCGTGATCTTTCTGAAGCAAAAAAAGTTGCAGAGCACACGACAAAAGTAAAATCAGAGTTTCTCGCCAATATGAGTCATGAAATAAGAACTCCTATGAATGGTATTTTAGGAATGGCTCGACAATTGAGTAGAACAACACTCACTACAGAACAGGCAAAGATGCTTGCTATTATTCAGTCTTCTGGTTCGAGTTTATTAGTGATTATTAATGATATTTTGGATTTAAGTAAAATAGAGGCTTCTAAAATTGAGCTAGAATCTCAACCAATTAAGTTAAGCAGTATGTTAGATGAACTCCAGCATCTATTTTTAGAACAAGCACATAGCAAGAATATTCAATTTAATATTGAAACAAGCCCTGATGGCAAAGAGGCCATCTTCTTAGGAGATGAAACGCGTTTGAAACAAGTACTAATTAATTTACTTGGTAACGCAATTAAATTTACAGAGCGGGGTAATGTGACGTTGAGTGTTGAAATTGCTCAACGTAATGATGAATTTAGCTTAACGTTTAACGTAATAGATACTGGGATTGGTATAGTCAAAGAGCACATGAGTAATTTATTTGAAGCCTTTTCACAAGCTGATGCCTCAATTACACGTCGCTTTGGTGGTACAGGGTTAGGTTTGGCTATTTCGAGTAAGTTACTCAATTTGATGGGCACAACTTTACATGTTGAAAGTGAAGCTGGTGTTGGTTCACGTTTTTATTTTCAGATGGTAGCAAAACAGAGCTTTAAGCATGCTGATATAAAAGAGGTAGCGCTGATGAAATTTCCTGATGAGTCTTTTGATTTCTCAAGACTAAATGTTCTGATTGTTGAAGACAATGAAATCAATCAGGTCGTTATCGAAGCGATGCTAAATGAATTTAATATTAGCTCAATAAAAATAGCAAATGATGGTGAACAAGCCATATTACAATGTGAGAAACAGTTATTTGATATTATTTTCATGGACATGCAAATGCCTGTTTTAGATGGCCCACAGGCAACAATAAAAATACGCGAGAAAGAAGCCTTTAAATCAACACCTATCATTTCATTGACAGCTAATGTATTAAGTGCAGATAAGCAGCGCTGTTTTGATGCTGGGATGAATGATTTCATTGCTAAACCAATAAAGTATGAATCTCTTAAAGAGGTATTGTTAAAGTGGTGCACACCAGCAGATGACAGCCAAGAGGAGCATTATACCTGCTCAAAGTGAGCCTATGTGTATACAGTAAAATACGAATGTATTGTTTTCGATTTGTTTGTGCTTTTATATAAATTAAGTTGCAGAGTACAACAACAATAATCCCAAGCTAATCATTTCAACTCGTATAAAAAGTCCGTATAATCCACGCCGAACTTTTTACTATGAAACATGGCTTAGCAAAGCCTGTATGAGCAGAGCAAATGAATCAAACTGATACTAGAAAAGAAACTCTTGAATTTAATAAACTTCAAAAGCGTCTAAGAAGGCATGTTGGTAACGCGATTACTGATTACAACATGATTGAAGACGGTGATGTTGTTATGGCGTGTATCAGTGGTGGTAAAGATTCTTTTGCGATGCTAGATATTTTGCTTAATTTACAAAAAGCAGCGCCAATTAAATTTGAAGTGATTGCGGTAAACCTTGATCAGAAGCAGCCTGGTTTTCCTGAGCACATTTTGCCTGATTACTTTGAAACGCTAAATATCCCGTATTACATCGTTGATAAAGATACTTACTCAGTAGTAAAGGAAAAAGTACCAGAGGGCAAAACTACCTGTGGTCTGTGTTCACGACTTCGTCGCGGCACACTTTATTCATTTGCAGAAAAAATTGGTGCAACTAAACTAGCACTTGGTCATCACATGGATGATATCGTTGAGACAATGTTCTTAAATATGTTCCATGGTTCACGACTAAAAGCGATGCCACCAAAATTGCGCTCTGATGATGAACGTAACGTGGTAATCCGTCCGTTGTCATATTGCCGTGAAAAAGATTTAATTAAATACGCTGAGCACAAAGACTTCCCAATTATTCCTTGTAATTTATGTGGCTCACAAGAAAACCTGCAGCGTCAATCAATCAAAGCCATGTTGACAGAGTGGGATAAGAAAACTCCAGGTCGTGTTGAGAGTATCTTTAAGTCTTTACAAAATGTTAGCCCAAGCCAGCTTGCAGACAGAAACTTATTTGATTTTGAAAACTTACCACTTGATAGAGAAGGCAATCGTGAAAGCTATGACTTTAGCGAGGCGGTAGTCTCTTCGACAAACATTGATGAATCATTATTTATTGATGTAACAAACATATAATACCAATCCGCAATAATACTTAAGCGAATTGGTATAAAAAAAGCCCCGAAATGGGGCTTTTTTAATGCGTTTTAAAAATGTTATTTAGCAAGAGGGCTGACGTAGCCGTCTGGTTTTAACGCTAATACATCACAATCAAGACTATCAATGACATGCTCTGCAGTGTTACCGACAAGCGCCGCGCTTAACCCGGTGCGACCAACAGTACCAATCACTACTAATTCGCTGTTTAACCGTGCAGCAACATCAGGAATGACATCTTCTGGTAAGCCTTCTTCAATGTGGCAATGAGCTTTATCAATATTAAACCCTTCAGCTAACGAAAGCGTTGATTCAAAGTGATGTTTCTTAACTGATTCGTTATAAACACCCGGGTTAAACTCAGGAATTTCAATAGCAATATTAACTGGAGTTGCAGGGTATGCATTCACAAGGTTAAGAGTGGCATTCGCTAAATCACAAATGAAGCGAGCATCATTAATAATACGTTTGTTAAGTTCAAGGTGTTGTTCGTTTTCACTTACCGCGTTCACTGCTGCAAGAATATTACCTTGTGCTGGCCACTCTTTTTCTTTAACAAGTAAAACTGGAGCAGGGCACTTGCGAATTAGGTGCCAGTCAGTTGGCGTGAAGATAACTGATTTAAGCGTATCGTGTTGATGGGTACCTTTTACGACTAAATCATAGCCGTCATTAATAACAGTATTAATGATTGCCTCGTAAGGACGGTTATGCCAAACAACACAGCTATCAATGGTAAGCTCAGGATAAAGTGCAATTTGCTCGTCTAGCCATGCTTGGCGATCTTTGATTACCGCCTCACGCATCGCTTCACGCTCATCAGCAGAAAGCATCGTGGTCATTTCGTAAGAGAAGTCGTAGATACTGAGGAAAGCGGTGATGGTCGCGCCAGATTTTTTGGCTAGATCAATTGAGCGGCTTAAACTGTGTTGCTGCTCTTTGGTTGGGTCTATAACTGCTAAAATTCGTTTAATTGCGTCCATGTGCTGCTCCTTAACTGTTCCGCAAAA
>CERC01023522.1_pt1 | contig 23242 bp, 20 predicted proteins | sample 530921 | NCBI WGS metagenome assembly CERC01 (sample SAMEA2621099, study PRJEB7988) | marine metagenome | isolation source: saline water (ENVO:00002010), including
TGTCACCGTATACCCTGAATACAATGCAGATCCAGACACACTGATAAGACATGCTGACCAAGCGATGTACACTGCAAAACAAACAGGCCGAAACCGGTATCATTTCTTTGATCCTGCTTTTGATAAACAAACCCAAGACCAACATAGGACTCAAGATGAGATTTCAGCCGCTCTAAGCAAAAAAGAGTTTGTGCTTTACTACCAGCCCAAAATTAATATGCATAGTGGCAAGGTATATGGTGTTGAAGCCTTGATTCGTTGGCAACACCCTACACTAAATTTGCTACCACCAAATAGCTTCCTGCCATTTATAACCGACCTTAAGCTTGCAACTGCACTAGGGAACTGGGTAATGGAAAAAGCGATTTCCCATTTGAGAATATGGCGTTTAGCCGGTCTTGATCTTTCAACCAGCATCAATATTTCTGCGCAACACTTACAAGATTCATCATTCCCGAATCACCTCTCAACACTTTTAGAAAAGTACCCTGAAGTCCCACCCGCAGCCATTGAGCTAGAAGTACTAGAAACCACCGCATTTGATGATCTAAGCGCTGCATCGGATATCATTAAGAAATGTCGTCTTTTAGGCGTTCGCTTTGCTTTAGACGACTTCGGAACCGGATACTCATCACTAACCTATCTACGAAAATTCCCTGCAGATACCGTTAAAATTGATCGTAGTTTTATAATGGATATTTTAGAGGACGAAGAGGATAAAGCGATTGTCGGTAGCATTATCGATTTAGGACATGCATTTAATAAAGAGGTGATTGCTGAAGGAGTAGAAAGTGCTGATCATGGCCACTGTTTATCAGAGATGGGATGTAACCTTGCCCAAGGCTTTGGTATCGCAAAACCTATGCCCGCTGACCATATTCCAGATTGGGTATCTGCATTTAATCTACAAAAACATTGGCAAGATCAATCCACCAAAAAGTCAAAATAGGTATCCGTATACGGCTCATCTTGCAGGGTGAAATGCCACCACTCCTGCTGAAACGGTATAAAACCATATTGAACCATAAGCGTCTGCAACAGCATTCTATTCGCTCTTGCCTGCGCAGAAATATCTTGGCTATCGATCCAAGATTCAGGACCAAAAAAGTCAAACTCTGTCCCCATTTCAAGCTCTTCACCCGTCTGCAAATCAATGAGCGTTAGATCAACCGTACTCCCTCGGCTATGGCTTGAATGACGAACCAAATAACCCCGTTTAAACAACTCCCCTCGCTGAAGGCTAGGAAAAAAACGCGCTTTTGACGCACTAGGCTCAGACTGTTCACACCAATCTATAAAATGATCAACCGCTTGCTGCGGACGATAAGCATCAAACACTTTAATACCTAGGCCAAATTCAGCTAACGCATGCTGTACACGTAGAAGCGCTTGAGCAGCTGGGGACGTAATGAGGCATGTTTCACGCTGATAACCTTTGACCCTTAAGCCAACAAAGTTATCCCCGCTAAAATACTTAAGGTCTAAAACCGCAGAGGGAACAATACTCAGCAGATCAACAAACAGTTCAGGGCGCACCGTTTTATCAGACAAATCTATCTCCAACAGCCATAAACAACTTCTTCAATCATTCGAGCCAGATCAAACTCGCTAAACGCCCTGTTTGACCATCTCGACGATAGGAGTAAAAACGTTCACTGTCACTATAGGTGCACAGATCTGAACTAGAAACATTAACCACGCCCTGACTGCGTAGGCGCATTGCGGCTAACTCATAAATATTGGCCAAGTACTTAGTATGTTTTGAATCAACAGGTTTAAACGCTACGGAAGCCTCTCGGCTGTTATCGCAAAACTGCTCGCGTACTTCAGCACCGACTTCAAATGCATCAGGTCCAATCGCAGGCCCAAACCACACATGTACATCACTTGGATCAGGATAGAGGCTTAAAGTATTTTCAAGTACGCCATTTAACAAACCTCGCCAGCCTGCGTGCGCAACAGCTACTTTACTCCCGGCACTGTCACTAAAAAAAACAGGAAGACAATCCGCGGTCATAACAACACATGCGAGTCCCTTCTCATCAGTCCAGCAAGCATCCGCTTCACGACGAACAGCATCATCCTGAGCTTGAACCAGCTCGATTCCGTGGACTTGAGACAACCATTGAGGTTCACGTGACAGTTTTAAACTGGATGACAACAATTCACGATTTTTGCGAACATCAAGCTCAAGATCAGAAACATGATCTCCTACATTTAGCGCCGCAAAAACGCCTTGGCTGACCCCGCCGAGCCGTGTAGTAGTTAGGGCATGCACATGTTTCGGGGCTTTCCAGTTAGCCGTCACAAAATCCATTATTGACTAGATCTCTTCATCAGCCGCATCAACATCCTCAACTAGAACATCGAGTAATTTTTGGAAGTCATCAGGTAGATCAACCTCCCAGGAAACCAGTTCACCCGTATGTGGGTGCCATAACTCTAATTTTTTCGCATGTAATGCTTGGCGCTTAAAATTACGCAGCGTATCAATCATTTCATCACTACAGCCTTTAGGTAAACGGAAGCGACCGCCGTAAAGCTGATCGCCCACTAAAGGATAGTTAATATGCGCCATATGCACACGGATCTGGTGGGTACGCCCGGTTTCTAGCTTCAATCGAATATGCGTATGCGCACGTAGCTTTTTCAACAAACGGTAATGTGTCACCGCCTCTTTACCTACACCTACAACCGCCATTTTCTGTCGATGCTTGGAATGACGCCCCATCGGTTCATCAACCAAACCACCTCCGGTCATTACTCCGTTAACGATCGCCTCATATTCACGTCCCATAGAGCGATCTTGTAACTGATCCACCAGCTCCGTTTGAGCAATAATCGTTTTAGCTACAACCATTAAACCCGTCGTATCCATATCTAAGCGATGTACAATCCCTGCACGTGGCACTTGGGCAATATCAGGATGATGATGAAGCAAAGCATTAAGTAAGGTGCCATCACGATGACCCACGGCTGGATGCACAACCAAACCCGCCGGTTTATTAACCACTAAGATGTGGTCATCTTCATAGACGATATCTAAAGGAATATCTTCAGCCTTATGGTCCTCAATAACCTCTAATTCAGCGTCAACTTTGACAAGTTCCCCGCCAAACAGCTTATCTCTTGGGCGCTTAATAGCTCCATCTACGGTAAGAGACCCATCTTTGATCCAGCCCTGTAATCGGGAACGAGAATAATCAGGAAAGAGCTTCGCTACCGCTTGATCAAGGCGTTTACCAATCAGATCATTACTTACTTGTGCTTCGAGTTGTATTTGGTCAGACATTAGAACCTGTCAGAACTTTCTATTTGTTGGGCCTATGTGTGTTAACAGGTCCAACCAGTTATGTTTAAATAGGCCGTTGAATTGCTTATAGCCTCTTTCTGCCCAGTATAACCGTTCGGGCCGGAGACTACACTGGGATTAATTAAAGATGCGTACTACCAAAATACTTATTATTGCACTGTTCTGCTTTATGACAGCGGCTTGCTCATGGTTTGAGGATATCCAAACCGCACCGGACATTCCTGAGCAAGACCTTTACCAAGAAGCTATGAGCGCAATGGACAATGAAAACTTCGACATTGCCATCGAAAAACTACAGCTGCTAGAAGCCCGTTACCCGTTCGGTCGTTTTTCAGAACAAGCTCAGCTGGAACTCATTTACGCTTATTTTAGTAGTTATGAGCCGGAAGCCGCACGCGCAGCAGCTGACCGCTTCATCCGCTTACACCCGAATCACGACAATATTGATTATGCGTATTACCTCAAAGGCCTAACAGCATTTGAGCAGGATATCTCATGGATCACTCAATACTTGCCTATTGATGAAACACAACGTGACCCAGGCGCCGCTCTCGATTCATTTGAGAGCTTTGCAACACTGGTAAGCCGCTACCCTGAGAGCCAATATGCGCCGGACTCACAAAAACGTATGGTCTACCTGAAAAACCGCCTAGCCGCTTATGAAGTCCATGTTGCCCGTTACTATATCCAACGTGAAGCCTTTGTCGCAGCAGCTAACCGTGGCCGTTACGTTATAGAGAACATGCAGGAAACACCTGCTGTACCTGACGCACTTGCCGTAATGATTGAAGCCTATACTCATTTAGGGCAACAAGATTTAGCCGCAGACACGCAGTCAGTTTTAGCAAAAAACTTCCCGAGCTATCAGTACTCACCTATTTTCAAAGGTGAGAAAACACTACTGGATGCTGCCACTTTTGACCTATTTAGTGACACAAAAGAAGCGCCAATTGCTAGCCCAGTTCGAATGAGTCAAGAGGCACCAAAACCTGAAAGAAGCATTTTCAGTACAGTAACCTTTGGTGTTTTTGATGACGATGAAAAGCAAAACGCTGAATAATTAATTTTAAGGCACCCTCGGGTGCCTTTTTTAATGGTAAAAATCACATAGACTACGACAACGCGTCAACCAGCTGAGAGAATAAACATGCAAGCCAAAGCCATAATAGAAGAGATGAAAGTTTTAGCTGAGATTAATCCAAACGAAGAGATCTTACTCAGAACAGCCTTTATCAAAGACACACTTCATAAGTCTGGCTTAAAAAATTTAGTTTTAGGCATTAGCGGCGGCGTGGACTCTTCCACCTGTGGTCGTCTAGCTCAATTAGCTGTTGATCAACTAAACAAAGAGCATAACAGTAGCGATTATAACTTTATTGCCGTCCGCCTTCCTTATGGTACTCAGCACGATGAAGAAGATGCGCAAACTGCATTGAACTTTATCCAGCCCAGCCAGCGATTAACGGTTAATGTTAAGCCCTCGGTTGAAGGATTACATGCTGAGGTCTGCCAATCTTTAGCCTCGAACAATCTTAATCAAGCGACAGAATCAGCCGTTGATTTTGCTAAAGGCAATGTAAAAGCGCGGGCACGTATGATGGCTCAATATGAGGTCGCAGGCATTGTTGGCGCTCTTGTTATTGGAACAGATCATTCCGCAGAGAATATAACCGGTTTTTATACAAAATGGGGCGATGGCGCCTGTGATTTAGCCCCTCTTTTTGGGTTAAGTAAACGCCAAGTAAGAGCAGTAGCCAAAACTCTTGGTGCACCCGCTCTCTTAGTTGAGAAAACGCCCACAGCAGACTTAGAGTGCTTGGCTCCGCAGAAAGCAGATGAACACGCATTAGGGCTTAGCTACGATGAAATAGATGATTTTCTTGAAGGGAAACCGGTAACGGCTGAAGTAGAGAAACGCCTCATCGATATCTATACAAAAACTCAGCACAAGCGCGCGCCGATTCCTACCATTTACGACTAAGATCAGCGGTGTATGACTAAGGGCATCGCTCATCTACCTTGTAGGAGCTCAGCCCTTTATTCTACAAGTTAAAGCTATCTATCCCCTGCTATCTATCAAACCGATAGGGTTCAGCTGGAATAATCGTTTCTCGCTGCAACATAAGATCTACCAACAAACGGGTAGACGCAGGCGCAAGCACTAAGCCGTTTCGATACTGCCCAGCATTTACAAACAAATTGTCGTAACCGGGCACAGCGCCAATATAAGGAATTCCTTCAGGTGAACCTGGGCGCAAACCAGACCAGTGATGCTCCACTGAATAATTATCTAGCTCAGGGATAATATCGAGTGCCGTTGCATGCAAAGAAGCCGCTGCCTCTTGCGTGGTACGTTTTTCGAAACCGAAGTGCTCCAAGGTACTTCCAACAAGTACGCGCCCGTCATTACGTGGTATCACATAGCGACCACCCTTAAGCACCACCCGATCGACTAACCCAGGTTTTGCTTTGAACAGCATCATCTGCCCATGTACAGGCTTAACAGGGATCTCTTGACCTAACAGTTTCAACAGATCAGCACTCCATGCCCCTGCAGCGATAACTACTTTATCCCCAGTAACCAACCCTTGTTTTGTATTAACACCCACAATCCGATTAGCATCTTGAGCAAAACTTTCTACTTCCTGCTGCTCCAACAACCTTACATTAGGCTTTCTAACTAAGCTCTCACGCAGCGAACGTCCTAAACGCGGGTTACGAATGCTGCAAACCTCTGGCATCCATAACGCCTCTTCCAACCCTTTTACTAGATTAGGCTCTTTTTGATAAAGAAAATCAGCGTCAACTTTACGTAACGGGCGATGGTATTTTTGCGCCCAAGCCAAAGCATCTTCCTGATCTTCCACATCAACCATAAACATACCCTTCTGACGAAGCTCAGGGTCATAGCCAGTTTCATCTAGCAGCTCATCAGCAAGGTGGATATAACTACTTTGCGACCAAGTAGCTAACTGCGTGACCGCCTCAGGATAACGCCAGGGGTACAATGGGGAAACAATCCCGCCACCCGCCCACGAAGACTCCTGAGCACACAGTTTACGATCCACTAATGTAATTTCAGCCCCTGTTTGCGCTAACTCTCGCGCCAACATCAAACCGATCACACCACCGCCAACAATTAGAAAATCAGACATTGTAATATCCTAGATACCGACTAAACGGGTTCCATTGTGAAGATAAACGGAAATAGAGCATATAATACGAGGTGCTTAATTTGGAGATTGATACCGTAAACGACCTGTTCTCGATAAAACAAGCAGCGCTGCGGTTACCCCGTTACCATCCGTTAATGTAAAAGTACCATTATACCCCGGAGAACTCCCATTGGGTTGAAAGATCACCTTTTCCCCATTGTTCCATATAATGTTATTACTTAACGTAAAAGGAATAATTTTAAGCTGTTGATCAACCAAAGGGGTCCATATCTTATTTTCATCAATATCGATATAAACAAGCAAACCCATCTGCCACACTAATGTCCCTAAGCCTGCATCGCCAGTACAATTATTAATTCCGTCCCAACGGCAAGCGATAACCTGTTTATTTTTAGAGAGGGCAGCCATCCGAGAAAAGGAAAGCCCTGCACGGATAGCCGAAACGTCGGAATCTAACTGCAGACGGGTAAGTAAAGAAGAAAAGCTAGGAAATGCAACTGCCAACACCACAGACAGCAACGCCAACGACATCAGCAATTCGATTAATGAGAAGCCTTTTAAAAAGCCAACAGATAACGTCCAGCGAACTCTGGCGTAAAATTCCTTTTTCATATGTCTCCCCGCAATCCTTTGCAGGTTAGAAAGCTATTTTATTAAAGCAGTACTACCAACAATCATTCTCCGAAGCAGACTTCTGCCCTAAATGATTGACCGTCATATCGCCACAACGATCACCTGCCATCCCATTTTTGGGCCTTGCACGTAAGATATAAGTAGTTGCCGTTTGTACTGGCAAGGCCAAATCATAGAACTTATCCGCACCATCCTTTGGAGCTTCGTTATAAGGCAATGCAGCCCCTACATAAGTTCCATTTTCTGTATATTCTCGCTCCATATGTTGAGCTAAAGATAAAATATTGGCTTGGGCATCAACACGGCGCCCATCTGCAACCTGCTCTTGGTAGCTAGGGTAAGCAATAGATGCCAAAATGCCTACAATAGCCACAACAATCATTAACTCTAATAGAGAAAAGCCTAATTCATATTTACCCTGCATTACCTTACCTCTCTCCATCCTTTACGGCCTTGGCTGAACGTTCCATTAAATTCAGGGCAACTAATCCCAGTACTACTACTATTACTCAAACAAGCACGAACAGTAGTTGATGTTTCACCATCTGCGGGAATCTCCCTTACAAATGACCCATCACCTAAATTTGCAAAGCCCCCACCTTGGTTCATCATAACACCAGAGCCAACCTTATTCTCCACAACAGGGTTACCATCCGCATCAGTCCCCGGCGTAGCCACTAAATCTGAGGCCCCAAAATCACCATCTTCGTCATAGTCAAATGTTGAATTACTCAAAGCAGAACCCGATTCATAGTCAAGAGCCATAATCCAACTGCTCCCCCCCGCTGCGCAAGGATCAGAGGAAGGAATTTTAGTAGCAACCAATACTTGTCCAATTCTTAGCACTGGGCGCGTATCAATTAACTCACCAATACCTCCTGGGCCACTGTAGGTAGTAGACCACGCTAAATCTAAAAACCAACCTTTATCCGATAGCTGTAAACTATTATCTGAAGTAACACGCGCTCCATGATTACCTATTACCCCTTCATAGATAATATCCTGTTGTAATAATTGCGTGCGATCACTAATAATTATCCCTGTATCTAAAACGCCATACAGAGATTGCACTTGAGGGGTTGAACCGACTTGGTTATCACCACTCAGGTAATAGCTACCTGTGCCAAACAGCACCATATGGCGCCCCTTACTATCAAAGGCAGTATTCACAGGTCCCGTAATAGGCTGCCTTGTTCCTGAAGCATCTTTTGCAACAAAAAAAGGAACGGGGGTCGTACCGCTCACTAGCGCTGCAGGCGGAGCCCAGTTTGCAGGTAGGGTACTGGTAATATCAAAGCGCCAGACGTTACCTAAAGTATCCCCAACAATAATACGATCTGCAATTTTGTCTCGATTCAAATCAACTACTGCCGGCTGGCCTACCCCCCCCGTTGTAGGGATGACAATATCCCTAATAATTGACCCATCTGCTATATTTAAAACCCAAATATGCCCCTCTGTAGCCCCATGTGAAAAACCGCTTGTGACTATCACGCCGAATTTACCGTTATGTAAAGGAGTGATAAATGGCTGCTGAATTAATACCCCCATATCCTCATGAGAAAACTCCCATAAGACTTCATCTTCAGTCATATTTTCAGGGTCACTAATATCCAATAATGACACCCCAGCACCTCCTGCTCCGGGGGTAATAGCAACAACGCTTTTCCAGCCACCGGATACTCCGGTAGGTACATCCGCTGGATCAAACCAAGCATCAAACGCTCTTGGAACGCCATCAACATAGTAACGATGGCTATAATCTGGATACACTAACTCATACAAATTACTAAACACGCCTGAAGGGACATAGGCAAATAACTCCTTACCTCCGTCACTACCCAATGTCGCATCAAAGGCATGCAGCATGCCATCATTGGCTCCCACCAACAAAATGGGTGGTTTATTAACATAAACCGAGGATGCTCTGTAAGTCAGATAATCACTTCCTATCGAACTCGTAAAAACAGGAGTACCTAAAGCACTATAGCCAAAGTTATTTTTATTAACATACTGAGGCGAAGAGTTTACGATATCGCCTAACCGGCTCCCACGTTGACGGAATGGATTCGAGTTATTTGTGACCGTCTGTTCAAGCAAGCGACTACCACGTAAAAAATCTAATCTCTGCTGGGCTATTGCTTCAGTGGTCAAAGGACCACTTGAAGGGGTTGTTCGTAGCATCTCTTTTTGCTCTGCGGATAGACTCGCCCACTTAAATTCCACTCCACTAGTATTTAACGTAATACCTGTAATCGAGTCTTTCGAAGCATAAGTACTTGTAAATATTTTCCGATTCGTAAGGGAGGACTCAGCCAACGCATCCATAACGGTGGCCGCACTCCAAGTATCTGAAGTAGCCAACACCCCTGTAGAACTAATCCCGCGAGCAACAAGATCACCTGACCATAAGGTAGTATCCATCAAAGCATTAAATAACGCAGATCCCGTACCTAGACGGGAAGTATTGGCAGTTAAGGCTGATGCTGCACCACGAACCGATGCCGCGATGGAAGCAAATGCATCCGTCAGGCCATCAACCATTTTCCGCGCATCTCCCGCGGTATAGAAATTATCCGCTCTCTTATAATCACTGCCTGAATTTGGGTCCAATATATCTGTATTGGTATACCACCACCATTCTGGCAGAGCATCTGTACGAAGGTAAGGATCACCTAAACTTTGATCATCGCACTCTGTTCCTGTTGGAGTATAACTAGGCAAAGAACAACTAGGGTGCTTACGGACAACAAACCCACCATACTTTGCCGTGAGCCAGAATTGATTGTTTCTCTTGTCGCGTAAAACTTCATTCTCTAATACATCGACCCAATAGGTTTGAACTGTCTGAGTGCCCGCATAATCACCACTATCAGACCGAATATCGGTTGTATTTGCATCATAAGCAAGACCTGCCATAAATGCAGAATTATTTCGTCCAGAATAGCTAGCAGCGCTGGTATCAATACTTATACCTTCAAGGGCTGCGATTTTATCTGTTGCCGTTCGAACATCAACAGTGATGTCATTCGTAACTCCTGAAGGTTTTGAAGGCTCATCAGTTCCAGATGTATTACCAGGCAAATTCTTATCTCGGTGAGTATTTACATCACCAATCCCTAAAACTACGTTTTTCTGGCAAGCGTATTGAATAGGATCACTCCACGTCCGAACAACAGGAAATCCATCAACCCATTTCGCTATTTCAGTGCTACCAGGAGAAGAGTTATGATTAGGCGTTTTCGTATAATATTCTTCTATGCTGCTTTGGTTTTTGTAATACCTAAGCGCCGTATAATATAGTTCACTTACAGGATCATAACTTTTAAAGTTATTGCTATTAAGCTGCCCAAACTTATTAAGGTAATTAAGAACACCACTATTTGATACACTTGCCCCATAATATGTTGCGGTATCAGATGCATCGGCAGCGTCAGGATTTTGAATCAGCACCCCTGTACTAGCATCCCATTCGGTATTTGGATTGGTAATAACCCCCAAGGTAGGATCCAACTGCGTAGGACCAACATATTTCTTGCTAGCCCTTAAAACGCCACCATCTCTATTGTAATTAGAATCATTAAGGTAGCCAAAAATACTGTATCGGATTTCATCTGAATATCGTTGAATAAGACCTTCAGGTTTCCAGTTAGAGCCATACTGTTTACAGTTATCCTCTACTCCAATATTAGAATCACAGACCTTAACCCTTACTGTTGTCCCATATTTATCACTAGAAACATTATCGTAGGCAACCGATCCAGCACTTGTAATTTCATGAATAGTAAGATTATCTACATAATACTCATGACCTCCATGTACATATAACCGACTGAAATTATTATAGTTAGTATCTGCATTGCTAGTAACTGTGCCTAACTGTGTACCAGAACTGTTAAAAACAGTTAACTTGAATTTATTACCAGATACAGACTGAAAAACAAAACGATACCACTGATCAGAGGGGCGAGAAATCGAGACGCTACTGCTTATTGTTGTTCCAGATCCCCCGTTACGACGCTCAATTCGAATGTTTCCGGAAGAAATATTAAAACCATAACCATTCGCGCTGCTATTAGATAAAGCTAAGCGATCGGATTGCCCATTTTGAGTACCGACTGTAGGCCGATAAATCCAGCCATCAAAAATGAAGTCATCATAATCCACTGTGGTGCCAAGATTTTTATACCCCCCATTAGGGTCGTCATTGTTAGTCTTTTTTAGAGAAAAACTATCATCCTGCGCTTGAGTTGAGCTTCGTGAAACCGATCCACTAGAATACGTACTCCATCCCGAACTAAAATCAGTATCATGAAAAGCTATAACAGATGCGGCACCTGTCAGGTTTGTAAACCCATGACCTGATGGCAACGTAAAATGCATCTGGTTAGCCAGCCCACCTACCTCTGACTTAAAGGTAGCTGTAGAAAACGGTGTCGCATTATTTACAACAGTCGCTCCCGAGATCGTCCTTTCATCAAAATAATTATTTTGACCGCTATGACGAGCTTTCTCTAACCAAGTTTCAGTGGTTGTGTCTTTAACTCTATAACCGCCTGTCAATGCCCAACGAAATGGATCAATTGTCTGGGTCGTAGCCCAATTTAAATAATTTCCGCTCCATACATCTCCGGAACATTTAAAATCACTTGTGAGACTGACCGGATAAAAGTGACGATCGGCTTCTGTTGTTTCATACTGGTAGCGATAACATTTTCCTGAATCAAAATACCCGATGCTTTCCACATCCTCATCATAACTACCTATATTCGCAGCACTTAACACCGTCGGCCATTCAACAGATGGGACTAATGCTAAATTTCCTGGCACATTACCTTCACCTAAAAACAAGGGGGTTTGAGCTACAGTAGAAGCCATACTTAAAGGCGTCCATAAGCTAACAGAAACAAGCGCAGAGACTAACCAACAGAGGCTTGTAGATTTTGAATACTTCATTGAACAGTCTCCCATAACCGTGAAAGTAATCTTATTCTTCCACTACATAAATTGATTCAAGCCGAACATCCGATTGTCCGGTAAAGCCCGCTGATGAGGCTGTCACTCTAATCACAGCTCCAGAAGAATCAGCATCAATACCTGTACTTACGTAAATCTCCGCCAACAATTCAGCATTCCAAGAAGGAACTGCTGCCGAGGAGAAAGAGGCTGCATAACTTCCACTAATCGATGTATCTTGATCTAGAGCGTCATCGAAATAATCAGTTCTTGCCTGCCGTTCCCCTTCTCGTAATCCAGCCTCTGCTGCATTAAAAGCAGAATATTGGTCTCGCAAGTTACCTGACATTGTCTCCTGCATCGTCGTTCCCTGCATGGAGCTAACGCCAATCAATGATAAAACTACCAAAAAGATAAGCGCAACAATCAACACAGCGCCCTTCTGATCTGATTTAATCTGACGCTGAGTAATCATTGCAAACGATTCCTTATCGCTATAGTGGTAGAAAACTGGTGCGATATATTTTGGTCTCCTACAACATCCACCGTCACCCTGACTGCTACAACATCATCCCACTCATTAGCTGCCGTTATCTGAACAGCAGTATTCGAGTAGTTGAGCGCAGGCCCTGCACCCGATACAACAGCGTAGTTAAACGTGAGATCCGTTACACCTTCAACCAACTCTTGATCATCAGGAGCACCATTATCATAGCTAACGCTCCGAAGCGCACTTGAGGTAGTTAAGCCCGAACCTACATAAAATAGAGTACTAGACAATAACGAAATATCTGTACTCCCCCCGGAAAGATATGAGTGACTTAATGCTTGCGTTGCCACAGTTTTATTATTCATCGTTTCCCCAGCGGTCCCTCGCTCTAAGTCAGCAGTATCACTCGCGGCCGTGTTCTGAAAAATATCGCAACCTATTGCATCCGAGAGGACTAAAATAGCTCCCGGCGTTTCACCACCAATCGTAGAAAACGTAGTATCAGTCGAATCTACATTTGCCGATAAAATAGCTCCAGCAGCCTCGGCAGCATGCTTCACTATTATCAAATCCGTGCCTGCCTGATAGCCCGTTAAATCACCTGCAAAGAATTCACCTGTAGAATTGGCCCAACCTTTAATTGGATCATTGAGATCATAGGCATCCGACTCATAATCTGAATCTGCTGTATTAATAACATCTACCGCATCCACAAAACAGCTACCTTTATAGCCTGTATTTCGAATATCTTGAGCGATGAGTTCCAAGGCAAAGCGTCCGTTTTCCTGGACTCTGGACAATGCTTCATTGGATCTAAAGCTTTGAGAGCTACCAATAAAGACCGAGATAACACCACCAATTACAAACAAGCCAAGGACTAAAGCGATCATCAACTCTACTAAACTAAAACCCTTTTCCTTCGCGCTCAGCCCCCTAGCCCTCATTCACTAAAACTCCATCTGGTAATTAAAACTAGTTAATACTGACTCATCAGCATCACTTGCAGCACGAATTCTAGCCCTATTATCATTCCACTGAATCGTTATTGATGCCGCATTCGCAGTAGAACCTATAACCATCACTACCTGCCCAGAAGCACCAGAACCCAACTGATTTACAACTCGCGCATCCCATTCTGCTCGATCACCACCTTGACCATCATTATAATCGCCATTTTCTGCAGAATCGGGAGCAGCTCGAATCCTATCCGCAAGATCGTAGGCTAAAAAAGTAGCCTGTGATCTTAAATAAGATCCATTATTACTTTTCAGGGCAACTGTTTGTAAAGCGGCAACAGATAACAACCCTATAGAAATAATCACTATAGCAATCAGCACTTCAATCAACGTTGTGCCCTTTTGTTTTTTTGATTGGCAAGCTTTTGAATCAATCATGGGCAACTATCTCCTGCGCTAATTTCCTGCACAGCAGTTCGTCCAGTTATATTCACAGATATACACCGATGATCTGTATCATTCTGAATTCTCACCCCTCCAATGGTAATACCTCGTCCTAAGCGATCAAACGCAAAACCATTCGCTGCTCCTGACGCAACCAAATCAACAGATTCCCAGATTTTTATTACGGTAACATCCGCTGCGTCCTCTAAATCAGAACCCTGCTGCGCAACAACCATCCAACCACTACTCCAATCCACATCAAAATCACAAGCGTCTTGAGCTGAATTTGAACGACAAACAGCCGCATTTTCCCTGCGACTTAAAGCCTCAGAGCGAGCAAGTTGAACCGCGGTATTTAAACTATGGGTTGCAGCCCGAAGTCGAGACGACTCAATGAAGGAATTGAAGCTAGGAACTCCAAGGCCGAGAACGAACCCCAGTATGATGACTGCGATCATTAATTCTAATAACGTGAAGCCTTTTTCCTTTACAGACATTACCTACTTCCAGTAAATAAAAAATACTTTATATACTTAAGATTAGTCGTTTAAGGAAACATACGCCATACAAACATTAAGGGGGGTCTTAGGAAAGCGTAGACCTAAGATCGTCATAATACAAAAAACCCGAATAATTTTATTCGGGCTTGGGTGTTTGTTGCTTAGCTGACTTTAAGTATATCTACTTCAAAGTCTAGCTGTTTCCCTGCTAATGGATGGTTAAAATCCACCGACACCATTTTGTCGTCAAATTCCGATATTACTCCAGGAAGCTCTCCGTTACCAGCATCCGCAAATGAGATCACTAACCCTTGCTCTAACTCCATTCCCTCAAACTGTGAACGGGGTACCTTCTGTATATTGCTTGGGTTTGGCATACCAAAGCCGTTTTCTGGCAGTATTCTTAAGGTCTGTTTCATCCCTTCTTCAAGACCAAACAGTGCTTTTTCAAAACCTTCTGTAAGATTACCATCACCTACCGTAAACGTAGCCGGCTCTTTATCAAAGTTAGTGTCGATGATCTGCCCATCTTCTAATTTAATAGCAAAATGTAGAGTGACAGTTTTTCCAGGGCCTATTAATTTACTCATTACTCATCTCTTCAGAGGTTTTACGTTTAGCTTCCAGAAAAAGCATATCAAAAATCAATATTATCGCGCCCAGCGTAATTGCTGAATCTGCTAGATTAAAGGCAGGGAAGTAATAGCCATTATAATGCAGAGAGATAAAATCAATCACGTAGCCAAGAACAACACGATCATAAAGATTACCTAAAGCGCCGCCTAGAACCATTGATAACGCTAGACCTAACCACCAATAACGACGCTCCGTACGTTGCATCCAAATAACTAACACCACACTGACAACCATAGCAATCAGAGCAAAAGCCCAACGTTGCCAGCCCCCCGCATTCGCTAAAAAGCTAAATGCAGCACCTGTATTATGTAGCAAGGTAAGATCAAAAAACGGGAGCAAAGGTATAGTTTCGGCGTAACTGATATTAGCAACAGCTAACTGTTTACTGCCTAGATCAAGAACAATGACTAATAACGAAAGCCACCCCCAAACGAGGCAGCTCCGTTTTACGCTATCGGCTTGATGGCTCACAGCATTCTGCCCAGCATCAACATTTTCACTTGTCGTTGTCATTATACAATGCCATCACACAAAGCCATTATGCAAAGCTACGGCTTTCGCCTTCGCCGGTAACATTTTCAACACAGCGGCCACAAAGTTCTGGCTCATCTGCATTTTGGCCAATGTCAGCACGATAATGCCAGCAACGTGGGCATTTCTGCTCTTCACTCTTAACAACACTCAACTTTAAGCCTTCCAGCTCGGTATCTTCAGCATTAGCAGCATCTGATAGAGGCGCCACAGCGGCTTGAGATGTAATTAAGACAAAACGCAATTCATCTTCCAGTTTAGACAGCACTTGTAACAAGTTATCATCGCAGTACAAGGTCACTTCCGCTTCCAAACTACCGCCGACATTACCCGCATTACGCTGCTCTTCTAGCTGTTTGTTAACGGCAGTTTTAACCGCCATAACCTGCTCCCAGTATGCACCACCTAACGCAGTACCTTCTGGAAGTTTAGTCAGCCCTTGATACCAAGCATCCAAATGAACAGATTCAGCTCTTTCACCTGATAACTCAGCCCAAATTTCATCCGCAGTGAAGCTGCAGATTGGAGCGATCCAACGAGCCAATGCTTCAACGATGTGGTGCAGAGCCGTCTGAGCTGATTTACGTGCAGGTGAATCCGTTGCCGCAGTGTATTGACGGTCTTTAATGATATCTAGATAGAAACCACCCATATCCTGCGAGCAGAAATGAGAGATTTTCTGGAATACTTGAAGTAGCTCATACTGTTCGTAATGACCTAGCAATTCCTCTTGTAGGCGTGCAGCACGATCAACCGCCCAAGCATCTAATGCAACCATCTCTTCCGATTGCACCATATCCGTTTTAGGATCAAAACCGTTCAAGTTAGCCAAGAAGAAACGTGCAGTGTTACGAATACGTCGATAAGCATCTGCAGCACGCTTTAAGATATCGTCAGAGCAGGTCATCTCACCGCTATAATCGGTAGACGCTACCCATAAACGTAAGATATCCGCGCCATATTTGTTCATCACTTCCTGAGGAGAAACAACGTTACCAACAGACTTGGACATCTTGCGGCCTTGGCCATCCACTGTAAAACCGTGAGTAAGCACTTGTTTATAAGGTGCGCACCCTTTAATCGCTATGCCGGTTTTAAGCGAAGACTGGAACCAACCACGGTGCTGATCTGAACCTTCAAGATACAGGTCAGCCGGGAAATTTAGCCCTTCACGCTGATCAACAACAGAGTAGTGAGTAACACCGGAATCAAACCAAACATCTAGCGTATCGGTTACTTTCTCATATTGATCCGCATCTACACCCAATAGATCAGCCGGATCAAGATCAAACCAAGCATCAATGCCTTCTTGCTCAACACGAAGCGCAACTTGTTCGATCAGTTCAGCCGTTTTAGGGTGTAGCTGTTGAGTTTCTTTATGGATAAACAACGTGATAGGTACGCCCCAAGTACGCTGTCTAGAAACACACCAATCAGGGCTTTGCTCAACCATAGATTCAATGCGGTTTTGACCCCAACCAGGGAACCACTCAACACCCTTAATAGCAGAAAGCGCATCAGCTTTTAGGCCTTTCTCTTCCATGCTGATAAACCACTGAGGCGTAGCACGGTAGATAAGCGGTGTTTTTGTACGCCAGCAATGTGGGTAACTGTGCTGGAACTTATGTTCAAGCACGAGTGCATTATTTTCTTTAAGTAAAGTGACAACGTTGTCATCTACTTTATAAACGTGCTGGCCGGCAAATACGCCTGCACCTTCACCAAGGACACCCGATGCATTAACAAGATTAAGCGTGCCTATACCGTATTTGCGACCTACCTCGAAATCTTCTACACCGTGGTCGGGTGCTGTATGTACCGCACCCGTACCTGCATCTAAGGTTACATGGTCGCCTAGAATCACAGGCACTTTACGATCGGCAAAAGGATGCTGTAGCTGAACTTTTTCTAGCGCGGCGCCCTGACAACGACCTACAATTTTATGCCCTTCAGCACCGTAGCGTGTCATCACATCGTCAACTAAACCTTCAGCTAACAGGATTCGCTCTGTTCCAGCTCCTAGATCTAGCTGAACCAACACATAATCTAACTCTGCATTGATTGAAACCGCTTGGTTTGAAGGCAACGTCCAAGGCGTGGTAGTCCAGATAACGACAGAAGTATTTCCTTCGCCCTCTTCAGCACCATCAAAACGAGCTAAAAAGTCCGCCTGATCTACCGGCGCAAAACGCACATCAATAGCAGTCGATGTTTTATCTTGGTATTCCACTTCCGCTTCAGCTAGAGCAGAACCACCTACAACACTCCAATAAACGGGTTTAAAGCCTTTAACTAAATGTCCATTTTCAACAATTTTTCCTAAGGCGCGAATGATATTGGCCTCAGTATCAAAATTCATTGTCAGATAAGGATTTTCCCAATCACCTTGAACACCTAGGCGAATAAAGTCCTTCTTCTGACCTTCAACTTGTCGATGAGCATAATCTCGGCATTTCTGACGAAATACTTTATGCGAAACTTTAACGCCAGCCTTACCGATTTTGGTCTCAACCTTGTGTTCAATCGGCAAACCATGACAATCCCAACCAGGAACATATGGCGCATCAAAACCACTCATGGTTTTAGATTTGATGATAATATCTTTCAGAATCTTATTAACCGAATGACCAATATGGATATCACCATTTGCGTAAGGAGGGCCATCATGCAAGATAAACTTATCTCGCCCAGCACTCACGTCACGAATTTTTTGGTAAAGATCCATCTTCTGCCAACCCTTTAGCATTTTCGGCTCGCGCTGAGCCAAATTGCCGCGCATAGGGAAAGAGGTTTCAGGAAGGTTCAATGTTACTTTATAATCGGTCATGGTTATTAAGTTCCGAATTAACTACGGGTACAGGCAAAAAACGCCCGCACGTCATCAATATCTGCAAAAATCTGTTGTTTCAGCTGTTCTAATCCGTCGAATTTCTTTTCAGCACGAATAAACTTCTTAAATTCGACCGTTAACAGCTGGCCATAAATATCTTTATCAAAATCAAATAGGTGTGCCTCTAACACAGGCTGTTGACCGCACACTGTTGGGCGCAATCCCACATTACATACACCTTGCTGTTTAAGACCACCACCGGTGACCTCAACCGCATAAACACCTTTTAGCGGACAGGGAAATCGATGCATACGCACATTAGCAGTGGGTACACCCAACTGACGCCCTAATTTCTGCCCATGCATCACCCGACCTGAAACCGTATAAGGGCGTCCAAGTAAACTGTTTGCTTTTTCTAATTCGTTTTCTTCCAACGCTTCACGTATTCGGGAACTACTCACCCGCTCATCAGCACTGATAAATGTTTCGGTATTCACAACAGAGAAACCATGTTTCTCGCCTGCTCTACATAGCATGGTGTAATCACCTGAACGATCGCAGCCAAAGCGAAAATCATCACCCACAACAAAATGCTCTACGGCCAAACCTCGTAACAGCAACTCTTCCACAAAACCTTCAGCTGTCATCGCTCTTAAACGCTCATTGAAGGTTAAGCATAGATGCCTGTCGATTCCTTCTGCTGCCAGTAGCCTGTGCTTTTCACTAAAACGCGTCAGCCTAGGTGGTGCGTTGTTACCCGCAAAAAACTCTCTAGGCTGAGGTTCAAAAGTTATAACGATAGATGGAAGGTTTAGCTCATCTGCTTTTGCTTTAACCTGCGCCAAAACTTTACGGTGACCTAAATGAACACCGTCAAAATTACCAATTGTCGCAACGCAACCTCGGTGTTTTTCACGTAGGTTATGTAATCCGCGGATTAATTCCATCAAGAACTCTTGTGACTAACGATATGTGAAAACTCATCCTCCAGAACAGAAACAAACGCCCTAGAAAACTTCCACCCAAAACAAACGCGGCATTATAGCTCAGATAATGGCCAACGAGTACCTTTGAAGGCAGATGTTTAAGCTGCCCCATAAACCCGGCACTAATCAGCTTATGTACAAGGTGCAACTAGCAACCGACTATCCATGTTTCAGGTGATTCGGTCTTAAACCACAGATCAATAAAACCAAAACATAAACACCGCCACCTACCGTAACTAAAATAGCCATATTCATCACCCGCTGCCACAGATCCATGAGCAACCAATTTTCAGGCGCATCCATCATAAAATAAAGCGACACACCCATTGCCACGTTCGCAGCCAACATACGCAGTAGACTGCTCAGCCAACCAGCACTCCAAGAAAAAAGCCCGGTTTTAATCAATCCATGTAACAACAACCCGGCATTTAAAAATGCCGACATTGCTGTCGCGGCCGCTAAACCTACATGCGCAAAAGGTCCAATCAGTAACAAGTTAAACACCATATTGAGCGCGGCAGCTTGAATACCAATTTTCACAGGCGTTTTCGTATCCTGTCGAGAGAAGTAACCCGTCGCCAAAACTTTGATCAGCATAAATGCCAATAAGCCACAGGCATAAGCTCTTAAGCTCATAGCAGCCATCATGACATCTCGATCACCTAAAGCCCCGTAGTGAAACAGAGTCACGAGCATAGGTTCTGCCAAAATAAACAACGCCACTGCAGCAGGTATACCGATTAACATCACCATCTGCATCGCCCAATTTAGCGTTGAGGAAAAGTGTTCGCTCGATTGCTCTGCATGTTTACGCGAAAGACTGGGCAAAATTACCGTCGCGATCGCAATACCAAAAACCCCTAAAGGGAGCTCAGCCAAACGATCCGAATAGTAGAGCCACGACACACTGCCCGTTTGTAAAAAGGAGGCCAGCACTGTATCCAAAAGAAGGTTTATCTGCGTTACGGAAACACCAAAGAGCGCGGGCAACATCAACGTCATAATGCGACGGACACCCGGATCGTTCCAACCCCACTTAGGCCTAGGCAAAAGATGAATCTGCGCCATAAACGGCAACTGAAACACAAGCTGAACAACACCTGCGATCATCACCCCCCACGCCAACGCTAATACCGGCGGGTCGAATAACGGACTTAGAAAGATGGCTGAGCAGATGAGTGAAATGTTCAGCAACACCGGTGTAAATGCCGGAATGGCAAACCGCTCATAACTATTGAGCACCGCCCCCGCAAACGCCGTTAACGAGATAAGTAGCAGATAAGGGAAGGTTATTCGCAACATTTCCGCAGCCAGTTCAAACTTACCCTCGTCGCCCATATAAAAACCGGGTGCAAATACCGCGGTTAACATGGGCGCGCCTACAACAGCCAGTACAGTGATCGCAATCAATACACTGCCCAACGTACCCGCAACGTAGTTAACGAGCATCTGCACAGCTTTAAGGTCTTTCTGGGTGCGGTATTCAGATAGGACTGGCACAAACGCTTGAGCAAAGGCCCCCTCAGCAAACAAACGTCGCAAAAAATTTGGGATTTTAAACGCCACAAAAAAAGCATCTGCACTTCCGCTGGCGCCAAAATAGTTAGCCACCACAACGTCACGCGCCAACCCTAAAACACGCGAAAGCATCGTCATAATGCCCACAATGGCACTGGAGCGTAGTAATCCGACTGATTTTTTAGGTTCTGAAGTTTGCTGTGACACCGATAAATACCATTATTTTCATGAATAACACTCAAGAGAATGCGCATATTACTGCTTCAACAAGAAAATTTCTGTAGTTTTATTGACAGCGGGCCAACAAATATGAATAATCTCGCCTCTGATTTTTCGGCTTTTATGCCGATAATAATTATTTAACTCATTTATAAGGAGCCGAACTGTGGCAAATTCCGCAGGATCTCGTAAACGCGCTCGCCAGGCAGAGAAGCGTCGCCAGCATAACGCTAGCCTGCGTTCCATGGTACGTACCTATATTAAGAAAGTTCAAGCAGCTATCGAAGCTGGTGACCAGGCAGCAGCTCAAGAAGCATTCAAAGTTGCACAGCCTATCTTGGACGGTTCTGTAAATAAGGGCATCTTCCATAAGAACACAGTTGCCCGCACTAAGAGCCGCATGGTTAAGCAGATTGTTGGTCTAGCTTAATTTAAGCTAGAGCAATACTAAAAAAACCGGCAATAGCCGGTTTTTTTATGTCTAACTTATACCTAGACGGCATACATTTTAACTATCGCTTAAGCCAGCACCAAATTATCCCGATGAACCAACTCTTCTTCACCCATAAATCCTAATATCGATTCTATTTCATGACTGGATTTACCAATGATTTTACCTGCCGCATCAACACCATAGTTAACCAAACCACGCGCAACGATACGACCAAACTCATCACTAATGATAACCATTTCTCCGCGCGAGAAATCACCACTAACGCTACGAACACCCGCAGGTAGAAGACTCTTACCTCGCTCACGCAACGCCCGAACGGCACCTTCATCCAAGACAAGATTACCTCTAGCTTGCAAATGACCGGCGATCCACTGTTTACGCGCAACCACAGGACTTTTTTCCGGCACCAGCAAAGTACCTAAAGCCTCTGCATCCCTCAAACGAAGCAAGACATCATCTTCGCGCCCACTTGCAATAACCGTCACCGCACCCGAACGCGCAGCTAACTGAGCAGCACGTACTTTAGTCGCCATACCGCCACGACCCAACTTACCACCATCACCCGCCATAGCAGACAACGATTCATCTTCAGAGCGTGCTTCAGAGATAAGCGTCGCTGTATTGTCATGACGCGGATCCGCCGTGAAAAGACCGTCCTGATCAGTTAGAAGAATCAACGCATCCGCTTCCACTAAATTAGCAACCAACGCACCTAGAGTATCGTTATCACCAAAACGAATCTCTTTCGTAACAACTGTATCATTCTCATTAACTACTGGCACCACCCCCATCCCTAGAAGAGACCGAAGCGTTGCTTGAGCGTTTAAATAGCGTTTACGGTTTGAATGATCTTCATGAGTCAATAAAATTTGAGCAGTATGCATAGAATGGCGTTGAAAATTTGTCTCATACGCCTGCACTAAACCCATCTGACCCACAGCCGCAGCCGCTTGAAGATTATAAATTTCACTAGGGCGCTCAGACCAACCTAAGCGCGTCATCCCCTCAGCCACTGAACCAGAGGATACCAGAACCACTTCAAGACCTGACGACTGGAGAGCTGCGATTTGATCAACCCAACGGGAGATCGCCTGCTGATCTAACCCCTGACCGTCATTCGTCAGAAGCGCACTACCAATCTTAACCACCCAACGCTTAGCACGTTTAAGCTTATCCCTACCCACAGCCACTCCAATACCTCTAAAATCGCAAAGAAGACTAACTACTTTATCTACTCACGAACATATTCAACTTCAACGTCATAATCATCATCGTCAAAGTCGCCGCCATCTACATCTTCACCTTCTCGACGCGCACGCATATCCGCTCGCATCTGCTCCACACGCTCACGCGCTTCCACATCTACCTGATGACGTATAGCCTGCTCTTGCTCGAGAATACTTGGATCTTCCTCTATCGCTTCGAGACGCTGATCCAAGAATGCTTGAATATCACGCATCATCTCTTCTGTTCCCTGCTTACTCAATGCAGAGATACGATAAACCGGACCGTCCCAATCTAACGCATCTAGAACAGCCTGACAGCGCTCTTCTCGCTCATCTTCAGGAACCATATCTAACTTATTCAATACCAACCAACG
>CERC01134331.1_pt1 | contig 23143 bp, 19 predicted proteins | sample 530921 | NCBI WGS metagenome assembly CERC01 (sample SAMEA2621099, study PRJEB7988) | marine metagenome | isolation source: saline water (ENVO:00002010), including
CGCTAGAACAAGTACTGCTTAACCTTGTAGTAAATGCCATTAAATACAACGACAAAAATGTTCCCGAAATAGAAATTGGCATACAAGAAGACCAACACTTTTTGCACTTCTATGTAAAAGACAATGGCCCAGGTATTGCTAAAGAAGATCAAGTTCGAATATTCGAACTGTTTGAAACCATTAATAAGGAAGATCGCTACGGAAAACAAGGCTCTGGAATTGGCCTTACTACTGTGAAGAAAGTTGTAGAATTATTAGGAGGAAAAATCAGTATTCATTCTGATAAAAATCAGGGAACACGCTTCGATTTCTCGCTTCCGCGATTTGGTTAACCTTCACGTATTCCCTGACTTTGTCTTATGCTTTTTCGATTATAGAGCCGCTAACGCTTTTTCATAATCCGGTTCTTCTGTAATTTCAGGTACTTGTTGTCTATAAACGACTTTCCCTTCTTCATCAACTACAACCACCACGCGAGAATGTAAATATTCCATTGGCCCCTCTTTAATTGTTAAACCATAATCCTCTCCAAACTTTCCTGTTCCAAAGTCAGAAAGTGTAATGGCGTTTTCAATGCCTTCTGCACCACAAAAACGATTTTGAGCAAAGGGCAAATCACGCGAAATGCACAACACTTTAGTATTTTCTAAACCCGCAGCTTTTTCGTTAAATGTTCTTACCGACATCGCACAAGTTCCAGTATCAACACTTGGAAAAATGTTCAAGACTAATTTTTGACCTTTAAAATCGCTTAAAGACACCTTTGACAAATCGCCTTTTACCAATGTAAAATCAGGAGCAGCGCTTCCTACTTCTGGTAATTCGCCTACAGTGTTTATTGTATTTCCTTTTAATGTTACAGTTGCCATAATTTTATTTGTTTTTGTGAAAGTAAAACGGATTTCACAAACCGATTGTTTACAAACCGTCATTTTATTGTCAATGGCTATTTTCGAAGATGAAAATGCACGCAATATGAGCAACCCCATTCAGCAGTTACACGATTCAATAGAGCTCCATCCCGAATTTACCTGGAACAGTAAAACGGTGCTCAAACGCATGGAAATCATCAAGCATAAAGACACCGCAGATCAACGCTTGTTCTATGTTTCATCGGGCAGTTTACGCATTTGTTGGGACGATGAGGCTACTGAGCACACCATTCGCTTTGGTTATGCTGGCTCATTTGTTACCGATTTGGAAGCCTACATTACCAACGCCCCTTCTCCCTATTACATTCAGGCATTGAAGCAATGCGAAGTAAAAATCATCTCCAAAGAACGCTTTGTAAAAGTGTTAGAAAGTGATGAAGCATTAGGCCAATTGTGGGTGCAAATTCTACAAGAGTTGGTGTATCAGCAAATGGAACGCGAACTGGATTTATTGACCGCTTCTCCACAGAAACGCTATGAAAGGGTTTTGCAGCGTAGTCCAAAAGTTTTTCAGGAAATTCCACACAAATACATTGCGCATTATTTACGCATGGCTCCTGAAACACTCTCCAGGTTGAAGAAATCTTGATCTCAATCAAGATAATTTTTTGCGATGCTGCTGACTTTTGCTAAAAATTAATTGACATGAAAACGGCTACGACTTCACTTCTTCAAGACCTTACCCAACAAACGCAAACCAACTTGCAGCGCGCAGAACAATTGCTACTCTTAGTTCCTCAACAATTGTTGCAAAAACCACATGAAAATGCCTGGAACGCATTGGAATGTCTGGAGCATTTGAACTATTACGGAGACTTTTACATTCCTGAAATAACCCAACAAATGAACAACAGTTCATTACCCAAAAACACCCAGTTTAAGAGCAGTTGGTTAGGCAATTATTTTGCGAATACCATGTTGCCCAAAGAAAAGCTCAATAAGATGAAGACCTTGAAATCAACCAACCCCGTTTTTCAGTCTTCGGCTTTAGACAATGCTGTTATTTCAAAATTCATTGCACAACAAAAAGAGTTGCTTCAATTGTTGGAAAGAGCACAACAGAAGGATTTAACCCGCATCAAAACAGCCATTTCCATTTCAAAAATGATCAAATTACGCTTGGGCGATACCTTGCGCGTGGTTATTTATCACAATACGCGTCACATGCTTCAAGCCTTTCGTGCAGCCGGACTTGAAGTCAGCATTTCATAAGCCCATACCTTCCGAGCAGCGTTTTATTTGTACTTTTTCAGGCCAAACCTGAAAACAGCAAATGGCAATTCATTTCGATCAAAAAGCACAACTTTTACTCGATTTTATCAACGGAACACACAACAATGTTTTCCTTACCGGAAAGGCCGGAACGGGAAAAACCACTTTGTTGCGCCATTTGATTCAAACTACCTATAAAAAAGCAGTGGTTGCCGCTCCAACCGGAATTGCGGCTATCAATGCCAATGGCGTTACGTTGCACTCGTTGTTTCATTTGCCTTTCGGGACGTTTTTGCCGGAACACAATGCATTAGCCGCACAACAAGAGAATACGCGCATCAACACACCGAAGACGGTGTTGGCCAAGCTAAAAATGAGTGCTCCCAAGCGGAAACTGCTCAATGAACTGGAATTGCTGGTGATTGATGAAGTGAGTATGCTGCGTGCCGATTTATTGGATTGCATCGATTTGATTTTACGCCATGTGCGCAAACGCAGACATTTGCCCTTTGGCGGAGTTCAGGTGTTGTTCATTGGTGATTTAAGCCAACTTTCTCCCGTTGTGCGCTACGATGAACAGCCTTTGCTGGAAGAATTTTACGAAAGTCCGTTTTTCTTTTCCTCACGTGTTATCCAACAAGCAGCTCTAACCTACATTGAGCTCGAACACGTTTACCGTCAGTCTGATCAGGAGTTTGTAGACCTTTTGAACCGCATGCGCGAGAAAGAGTTAAAAGTAGAAGACGTTGAACTCCTTAACCGCTATTACCGCCCCAATTTCAAACCCAATTCAGAAGAAGCTCTTATTCAAATTACCACGCACAACCGAAAGGCAGACACCATTAATGCTAATGCTCTGCAGGATTTGAAAGGAACGGCTTATGCATACAAAGCCATTGTGGAAGATGAATATCCGGAATCAATGTTTCCTATTCCAAAAGAAATGCTGTTGAAAAAAGGTGCTCAGGTGATGTTCATCAAAAACGATCCTACCGGAGAACGCCAGTATTTCAATGGGAAAATTGGGAAAGTGGTACACCTCAACGAAGACGAAATTGAAGTGGCCTTTGAAGACGAAGGAAAAACAGTGATGGTTGAACCCTATACGTGGGAAAACAAACGCTTTAAACTCAACGAAGAAACCGATGAAATTGAAGATGTTGTAATCGGTTCGTTTAAACACTATCCGCTGCGTTTGGCTTGGGCCATTACCGTGCACAAAAGTCAGGGGTTAACCTTTGACAAAGCCATTTTAGACCTCAACGACACGTTTGCTTCCGGACAAATGTATGTGGCTCTTTCGCGATTGCGTTCGCTGGATGGATTGGTGCTTTCTTCTCCTCTTCCATCGCGTACCATTCCACCCAACATGTTGTTGAACGAGTTCAGCGCTTCGAAAAAGCCAGACGAGCTTTTACAAACCGATTTATCGCAAGCTCGCAAGGCCAATTTGCAATTACTGATTGACGATGCTGTTCAATTGGAAAACCTGAGAATTAAATGGCTGGCGCACCTAAGCACGTTTGATAAGTCAACCACTAAAGCCACCAAACTGCAATTCAGAGATTGGACCAATGAAATGCTGAACCAAATTGAAGCATTGATCAAAGCCTCTTCTGAAAAGCGCAACACCCTTACGCTTCTCATCCAACAACCGGGATTTGACGTAAACGATATTCAGGAACATTTTGATGCCATGATGTTAGAATTGGCTCCGAAACTGGTGCAACTCAATGCCGATATGAAGCAGCATTTGGCCACAACTTCAGTGAAGAAAAATACCAAGACCTACCTGAAAGAAATGGAAGGCATGGCCAATACGTTTTACTTGCAACTCAAGAAATTGCACCGCGCCAAAGTCTTTATTCAGCGTACGCTGGAAGGGCAAACACCTGAAATGGACGAACTACAATTTAAATTAGAAGCTCCATCGATAAAAACGGCTGCTGAAGTGGCCGATAAAATTCCCAGCAAGTTGGTTTCTTATCAAATGTTTCGCGATGGAAAATCGGTTGATGACATTGCTGAAAGCAGACAATTAGTGCCCAACACCATCCTTAGCCACTTGGTGGAGTTTGTAGAAAAAGGAGAAATCCAGCCCCAGGAATTAATGCCCGAAAGCAAATTCAAGGCGCTGGAAAAAGCATTATCGTCTCTTCAATTCGAATCGTTGAGCGAAGCCAAAAGCCAACTCAGCGATGATTATTCTTATGGTGAAATCAGAATTGTAATGGCTTGGCAAAAAGCCGATTCTTGATTAGAAATTACCAGCGAATTAAAGCACTTCCCCAAGTAAATCCACTACCAAAAGCAGCCAAACACAACAAATCTCCAGATTTTAAACGGTCTTGTTCTATCGCTTCGCACAATGCAATAGGAATAGATGCTGCTGTTGTATTTCCGTAACGCATAATGTTGTTAAACACCTTGTCGTCACTCAATTTCATTTGCTTTTGAATGTATTGGCTAATGCGCAAATTCGCCTGATGTGGAATCAACAAATCAATGTCTTCTGGTTTATATCCAGTAGCTGCTAATGCTTCGTGAATGACTTCCTGAAAACGGGTTACAGCATGTTTAAACACAAAGTTTCCGTTCATGTAAGGATAGTACCCCAAAGGTTTTTCACCTTCCTCAGCAGTTTCTGATTTTTCAAGCAATTGATCTACCCAAAATGTTGGCCCCGGATCAAGAATGGCTAACTCTTCGGCAAACTCACCTTGTGCATGTGTATGCGTGGTAAGAATTCCTTTTCCTTCTTCTTCTGAACGTTGTAAAACGACTGCTCCGGCTCCATCTCCAAAGATGACAGAAACAGCTCTTCCGCGTGTTGTTTTATCCATCAACGGACTTTGCAATTCGCTACCGATCAACAGGATGTTTTTATACATTCCTGTTTTAATGAACTGATCTCCAACCGACAATCCGTAAAGAAATCCTGAGCATTGGTTGCGAATGTCTAACGCTCCCACTTCTTTAATGCCCAATTCTTTTTGAACGGTTACACCCGGTCCCGGAAAGTAATATTCAGGTGAAAGGGTAGCAAATAGAATATAATCGATGTCGTCTGGTGTAAGTCCGGCATTTTCAATGGCTTTGCGCGCAGCTTTAACGCCCATAGTCGAAGGCTTGTCTTCTCCTCCGGGAATGGCCCATCTTCTCTCTTCAATTCCTGTACGCTCTTTGATCCACTCATCATTGGTATCCATAAATTTTGACAAATCGTCATTGGTTACCACATTATCTGGCACATAAAATCCGGCTCCGGCTATCTTAGTACTGTACATAAGTTTCTGTGAAATAAAAATTGGCGGTGCAAAATAGACAAACTAGGTGTAATAGAATGTGACTAACTTCCTTTTTGATACTAAAGGGAACAAATCAAAGGGTAAAAACTTCATTCATTCAGAGTACTTTACCTTCATAAGAGTGATAGCTGAGCTTTTTATTCACAAAAGCTTCTCTGTCATCGTTATAGACTTTACACTGCTCAATTGGATCAACGTAAAGGTGTAAACTCATGCTTCGGTTTTCACCAATGTTGTGTAAACTATGAAAGCCTATTTCATCTGTCATGTAGGAAATATCTCCGCTCTCAAGTTCTATAATTCTTTCTGTTTTTAAAGCTCCGGTATCCGGGTCGGCAACCACTAGTTCTTCTTTAATTTTTCCATCGAGCACTTTCACCCAGCATTCTTCTCCTTCGTGGCCATGCAACGCTGTTTCTTGTCCCTCTTCCCAACAAAGCAACAACAACTCATAATCTTTAGAGCGTGAAATGCAGTTGCGCGTATAATGTTCCGGTTTGAAATGCATGTAAGGTGAGTAAGCTTCAACAGGAATAGTTAACCTTCTAGCCAAACTCACAAATTCTTTTTCTGAACAATCGGGAAGTAGCTTTAACAATTGTTCAATTGAAGTAATTTCATCCATAGTCTCAGTAAATCTTTGTTTTGTAGTGTGTTGATTTCTAAAATAGGCATTAATCTTTGAATTATGAGGTTTCCTAATTTTCTGAATAGCTTTTAAAATCATCGTATCTTTGCACCACACACAAGCAAAAATTCAGCGCAGCACTATGTTAAAAGAAGATCTCGATCTGTTTAACGCCATCACAACCACCCTTCTTGAAGCAGAGCAAAATTCACCCGTTACTTCTCCCATTCCAACTCAAGAACTTTGGAATCGTCTTGACCTTTCGTTAGAGCAAGACCCAGCTGGTGAAGAGCGTTTTAAAGCAGCTTTAGAACAATTGGTGTTGAGTACACCTCGCACGGCAAGTCATCAGTTTTTCAATCAACTTTACGGAGGAAGAAAAAGCAAGGCTATATTGGGCGATTTGTTGGCTGTAATGCTCAACAACAGCATGTATACCTACAAGGTTGCCGGGCCAATGGTTGGTGTTGAGAAAACCATTATTCGAGAGATCGGAAACCTTATTGGTTTTCCTGAAACTGCTGGAGGAACGATTGCTTCTGGTGGTTCGATGACCAACTTTATGGCAATGGTAATGGCGCGTGATGCTTTCAATAAAAACATTCGCCATGAAGGTGTATCTCCTCAATTAACGGTTTACACTTCAAAAGAATCGCACTACTCTATTCCTAAAAATGCTTCTTTCATTGGTGTTGGTAGAAATCAGGTACGCTACATTAACACCAACGCTAAAGGCGAAATGGATGTTGATCATTTAAAGGCGGTTATCAAAGAAGACATTGAAGCCGGTTACCATCCATTTATGGTCAATGCAACTGCTGGCACAACAGTTTTGGGTGCTTTTGACCCTATTGAAGCCATTAGTGAAGTAACTAAAAACTACAACCTTTGGTTACATGTTGATGGAGCTTATTGTGGTTCTGTTATTTTCAGCGAAAACTACAAGCACCTAATCAAAGGCTTAGAACATGCCGATTCGTTTAGTGTTAATGCACACAAAATGCTTTCGACACCTTTAACGTGTTCGGTTATTATCAGCAAAGACAAACAACACCTTTACGACAGTTTTAGCAACGATGCCGATTACCTTTTCCAAACAGAGACAGATGATTTCAATCTCGGCAAAACTTCTTTGCAATGTGGCAGACGCAACGATGCTCTAAAATTTTGGACGTTGTGGAAAGCTGTAGGAACTAGAGGGTTGGCAGACATTGTTGAACACCAATTTGAAATGGCTGATGTAGCACGCGAATATGTGCGTAACAACGCAGATTATGAGCTCATTAGTTATGACAACTCGATAAGTATTTGCTTCAGTTATAAAGATTTCCCTGCAATAGAATTGGCAGATTTACTGAATCAGGAAGCTGCTTCTATGGTGAGTTATGGAACCAGAAACGGAAAACAATTTATCCGTTTGGTAACCATCAATTCTGTTTTAACCAAAGAGGATGTACTTCAATTTTTTAAAAATTTAGAAGCTGTTGCCGAGAAACATTATACGGTTATGTGCTAAGAAATGTAATTCGGTAACAAAAATCACGATATAAAACTGAAAAGCAATTAAATTTGCACCCATGCTGGCACGAAAAACATTTGCAGTTTTTTTCATTGTACTCTTTTTGGGTACACTGCTGGTACATTCTGTTATTAAAGTTCATTTTGACCTCAATCGCTCTGAAATTGCAGAGTTGTTTTGTGTCAACAAAGACAAGCCTGAGTTACATTGTAACGGACAGTGTGAATTGATGAAACGACTTAATGCTCAGGAAGATCAAAACGAAAAGGCTCCTGATTTACGCGATAATCGTACAGAAACCAACTGGATTCAGCCGAAAGAAATTTCAATTTCTCCAGAGCAACAAAGTGTTGAAGAAAAGATCATTGAGCCGCTTTTAGTTGAGCTCATTAAAAGCATTTTTTCGGTTGTAGATGTTCCCCCTCCCCAGTAGCAATTTGACATCCTTTTTTTCAATTCTTTTGTCAAATTGTTAATCATTTCACAATGAAATCTTTCATTCGTAAATGGCTATTTGTTGCCATTTTACCATTGTCGCTCAACGCATTAGCTTGCGACTTGTGTAACTTATACCTCTCCATTAATCCCAATGATTTTCAGCACTCAATAGCTGTTAATTATCGCTATAGAAGTCAATCTTCTTTTCTGTTAGCCGGCCCACAATTTCGGGTATTGCATACAGGCTCCGGTTACTTGTATTCAGATACCGATGCCCAAGAACGTTTTCAAACCATTGATGTTTGGGGCAATTTTTTCCCGGTAAGAAGAGTTCAATTAAGTATCAACGTTCCGGTTACACAACATCAACTTTTCTACAACGGAGACGAACAGTACTCTATTAGCGGAGTTGGTGATATTACCTTATTAGGAATGTATCAAATACACAACACTACCTGCGATACGGTGAACGATTTTCGACAGCGTATTTCTGTAGGAGGTGGAATAAAATTACCAACAGGAGCCTACAAAGCTGCTGATGAAGACGGAAACATGTACGATCCGCACATGCAAGTAGGAACAGGAAGTGTTGATGGAATTGCTGCTGTAGATTACATGGCACGTTATAAAAGACTGGGGTTAAGTACAAACATTAGCTATAGAATGAGTTCAACCAACCCTGCCGGATATGCATTTGCCAACCGCTTAAACTGGACACTTCATTTTTTCTACCAAATTCCGCTTTTGAACCAAAGCTTAACGCTTATGCCCAAGGCCGGTTTTTACCACGAACAAGCAGAGCAAGATTTAGACAATAATGAGTTGGTAGAAGATTCAGGTGGAAAAGTGTGGTTTGGTTCTTTTGGCGGAATGCTTTTCTGGAAAAAGTTTTCGCTCAATTTTGCATACCAGCCTCCGTTAAAAGAAGAACTCAACGGTGCTCAGTTTCCCAATGACAATCGCTATGTTGTAGGACTTAACTGGTATATTCCAAGTAGATTTAATTAAACAGGCTACAAATCATTAACTTTACACAACCATGAAAAAATCATTCAAGCTATTCTTAACCATCTCTTTGGCCATTGTAACAATGGTGGCCTGTAATGATGATGATAACGGAGGAGGTTCTTCTTCCGGCTCTCCTACTGAAATTGAACTTAATATTCCGTCTGATTTTCCTTCAATGGATATTCCGGTTGACAACCCTATGACGCTTGAAGGAGTTGCACTGGGAAGAAAGTTATTTTACGATCCTATTTTGTCAGGAGACAATTCTCAAAGCTGTGCTAGTTGCCACAACCAATCGTATGCGTTTACTGACCACGGTAATGCATTAAGTACCGGCATTAATGGCAATGAAGGGGTTAGAAATGCAATGGCATTGGTGAACTTAGGCTGGGGCGATTTTTTCTTTTGGGACGGCAGAAAAGGAAGCCTGGAAGATCAAGCTTTAGAGCCTGTTACCAACGAGATTGAAATGCATGAAACATGGCCTAATGCCATCGAAAAACTAGTCAACGATGCTGAGTATGTAGCTTTGTTTAAAGCTGCCTTTGGAGAGGTTACAATTGATTCTCTACTTGCTGCTAAGGCAATTGCTCAATTTGAAAGAACATTAATTAGCGGTAACTCTCGTTTCGACAAAAAGCAAAGAGGTGAATTGAGTTTCACAGCTCAAGAACGCTTGGGAGAATCTGTTTTCTTTACAGAGAAAGGTGATTGTTTTCATTGCCATGGAACTGTTTTGTTTACTGATTTAATTTTTCACAACAACGGACTGCAGGAAACCATAGAAGATCCCGGACTTGGAGGCTATACCGGAGATGCTAGTGATATGGGGCTCATGCGTACTCCAACATTGAGAAATATTGCGCTAACAGCTCCTTACATGCATGACGGGCGTTTGAATACGCTTGAAGAAGTTGTTGAATTCTACAATTCGGGAGTCCATCAAAATTCACCAAATGTTGATGTGCTTATGCAAAAAGCTAACAGGGTTGATGGTCAGTTGAACCTTACTCAAGACGAACAAGAAGCTCTACTCGCTTTTTTACATACGTTGACGGATTCAACATTCATTACTGAAGATGCTTTTTCTGCACCGGAATAAAAAAACACAAACTTGTAATCTACTCATTTTAAAACTGTTCAACTCAATTATCAGGAAATAAACCTACAAAACCTTACTTCTTCCCAACCTGTTTTGATTTGTGAACGTTTATAGAAGTAGATTAATTGATGCTAAGATTCGTTTCAACCAACTTATTGAGATCACTTTTAACACACAAAAAGGCTGTCTTTCGACAGCCTTTTTTCTTGCTCTATATTTTATCTCGTATGCTACAGGTTCTGAACAAAATCAATGGATTGATGAATCAACGTATAGAGTTGAACATCTTCTTTCACAAATGGAACTTGTTCTCTGTATTTCTCCAGCAAAATTTCTAATGCCGGTGATGTTTTTAACGGCCTTCTGAACTCAATAGCTTGAGCAGCGTTGAGCAATTCAATCGCTAGAATTTTCTCTACATTATCAACTACACGTGCACATTTTGTAGCCGCATTAGCTCCCATGCTTACATGGTCTTCTTGTCCGTTTGAAGAGTCGATGGTATCTACAGAAGCCGGTGTACACAATTGCTTGTTTTGGCTAACTACAGATGCTGCTGTGTATTGCGGAATCATAAACCCGGAATTTAAGCCAGGTTTCGCTACCAAAAAGGCTGGTAAGCCTCTTTCTCCTCCAACAAGTTTGTAGACTCTACGTTCTGAAATACTTCCCAATTCGGCTAGGGCAATGGCCAAATGATCCATGGCTAATGCCAACGGTTGACCGTGAAAATTTCCTGCAGAAATAATTTCATCTTCCTCTGGAAAAATTGTTGGGTTATCGGTTACAGAATTGATTTCGTTAACAACAACACCTTCTACAAATTCAACCACATCTCGGGTTGCTCCATGTACCTGCGGCATACAACGAAAAGAATACGGATCTTGAACGTGCTTTTTAGCCTGATTCGCAATTTCGCTTCCTTCCAACATTTTACGAATTGCCCTTGCCGTTACCAATTGTCCGCGTTGTTTACGAACAATGTGTGGCAAATCTGAAAAAGGCTCTAAACGTCCGTCAAATGCATCAAGCGAAAGCGAACCAATCATATCGGCCTGCTTGATAAAACGCTTTGCTTTTAGCGTGTTCATTACAGCATAAGCTGCCATAAACTGCGTTCCGTTCAATAATGCTAATCCTTCTTTAGATTTAAGCGCTATGGGTTCCCAAGAAAATTCTTTCTGGACTTCTTCCGTAGACTTGATTTCACCTTTGTAATACACTTCTCCCCAACCAAAAAGCGGCAAACTCAAATGTGCCAAAGGAGCTAAATCTCCACTGGCTCCTAAAGACCCTTGTTGGTACACAACCGGAATAACATCATTGTTATAAAAATCAATGAGTCGATTAACTGTTGCTAATTGCACTCCGGAATGTCCGTAACTCAAACTTTGAATTTTGAGCAACAGCATCAACTTCACATGGGGTAAAGGAACTTTCTCTCCTACTCCACATGCATGTGATTTCACCAGATTTTCTTGCAACTGATTAAGGTCTTCTTTTCCAATTTCTGTATTGTGTAAAGCTCCAAAACCAGTATTGATTCCATAAATCGGGCGGTCGTTATCAGCTAGTTTTTGATCGAGGTAGTCGCGGCAAAGTTGAATGCGATCAGCAGCTTCCTCAGACAATGCAAGCGTTTCATTGTTTCCAATAATGCGCTCAACATCTTCTAATGAAAGATGAAAATCTGTAATGTAGTGTGTTGACATATAATAGCTTATTACTTGAGTTGTTCTATCAATGCAGTAAGCGTTAGTTCTTGTTGTTCTCCTGTAGTCATGTTTTTAAGCTGAATAATATTGCTTTCCATTTCTTGAGTTCCCACCATAGCTACAAATGGGATAGAATTGGTATCGGCATATTTCATCTGCTTTTTCATTTTCGCAGCATCAGCATACAATTCTGCTGTAATTCCTGCTTTGCGAATTTCTTTGAGCAATTTCAGGCAATGCATGGCTTCGCGTTCTCCAAAGTTGACAAACAACACGGTTGTTCCGGCTGTAGCCTCTTGTGGAAACAATTGCTTGTCTTCCAAAAGGTCATAAATGCGATCTGCTCCAAAAGAAATTCCAACTCCTGAAACATCTTTCAAACCAAAAATTCCGGTCAAATCATCGTAACGTCCACCTCCGCAAATGCTTGAAGGAAAATCAGGGTGACCCACTTCAAAAATGGCTCCGGTATAGTAATTTAATCCTCGGGCTAAAGTAACATCAAACTGAACGCCTTCAATTCCAAGGTTTTCACATGCATCGAGAATAAAACGCAATTCTTCAATCCCTTTTAACCCTGTTTCAGATTCGGTGAACATGCGTTCCAATTCTGCCAGTTTTTCGGTGCTTGATCCTTGTACTTTTAATAAGGGTTGTAGTGCTTCAACAGCTTCAGGACTTACTCCTTTTTCAACCATTTCAGCATTGACTTTCTCTAACCCAATTTTATCGAGTTTATCAATGGCAACGGTAATGTCAATAATCTTATCTGCAGCACCAATTACTTCTGCCAATCCTGTAAGGATCTTACGGTTGTTGAGTTTAATCTCAACGCCTTCTAACTTTAAGTTGGTAAATACCTCATCAATGATTTGAACCAATTCGACCTCATTGAATAAACTATCTGAACCAACCACATCCACATCGCATTGATAAAACTCGCGGTAACGCCCTTTTTGCGGACGGTCTGCTCTCCAAACGGGTTGAATTTGGTAGCGTTTAAACGGAAATGCAATTTCATTTTGGTGTTGTACTACAAAGCGTGCAAAAGGTACAGTAAGGTCGTAGCGCAAAGCTTCTTCTGCCCATCTTTCGATGGTGTTTCCTGTAACTTCTTGAGAAGCATCATTATTGACTTGTTCTAACGTTTCGTTGAAAGATTTCATCACCTTCTCGCCACGAGGCATGATCTTAAAAATTAATCGATCGCCTTCTTCACCGTATTTCCCCAAAAGGGTTTGAGTGGTTTCCATTGCCGGTGTTTCAATCGGCATAAAACCGTAGTGTTGAAACGATTGACGAATGGTATTAAATATATAATTGCGCTTTACCATTTGCGCAGGACCAAAATCTCTTGTTCCCTTTGGTATTCCAACTTTAGCCATTGCTTTCTGAATTTTGCCGTGCAAATATCGAAAATTGCGAAAGCTTTAAAGTACATTTGCCGAAATACCTATGAATCAAATTAATGGACTGCTAAAAATTTAAGGGTCTGGTGCTCTTTCTTTGGTAAAAAATGAACTTCTTATCTTCTCTCCTTTTCAATTTATCGCTTTTCTTGAGAACACATTGTTATTTAACTCAATTGTACGTGTGTCGTTTTATTTAAGCTCTTTTCCATGTTAACAGAATCCATTGCAAAAGAATTTGTTTCCATAGCCGGTTTTCACCTGTTGGCCGTAGCCAGTCCGGGACCTGATTTTGCCATTGTGCTTAAACAAAGTTTACGCTACGGAAAACGCATTGGAATTTATACGGCTTTAGGTATTGGGTCTGGCATTTTGCTCCACATTATTTATAGTTTATTAGGGTTCGGATTACTGATTCAGAAGTTTGAATGGGCTTATATCATGTTTAAGCTTATTGGAGCCGGTTACCTGATCTACCTTGGAATAATGGCCTTGAAGGCTCAACCTTTTGAGGTAAAAAACTATCACCACGAAAACACCGGAATACCACATTCAAAAGCTTTTAAGCAAGGTTTCTTCGTTAATGCTCTAAACGTAAAAGCTACCTTGTTCTTTATTACCATTTACACCGCTTTTGTAAGTCAACAGACTCCTATAGGATGGCAAGTCTCTTATGGTTTATACATGGCCATTGCTACAGCATTGTGGTTTAGTTTTCTTGCCATTTTATTTGGAAATAAGCATATAAAATCCAAAATTGGTACTGTAGGGATTTGGATAGAGAGAATAACGGGAGTTGTGATGATTGTATTAGCCTTTAAACTTTTATTTTTTTAACAGCTAATAATGGAATAGTGAAGGATGAAGGGATGAAATATACTCAGCGATTTGCACCGTGGTTGCTGCTTTTCTTTTTCACAATAGCACAATTTGAGCTATTGGCTCAAAATAATGACGATTACTCTTCTTGCTTAGACAGTGCTTACAAGTACAACGATAAAGCATTACTTCTTTACGACAACAACCCCGATTCTGCGATTATCTATGCGAAAAAAGCGCTAAGTTTCAGCAAGTCGTGCAACTTTCACATACAAGAAATAAGTGCTATCAACCTCATTGCCATTTCGAACTACATCAAATGTAACTTTGATGTTGCCGAGAAATACCATTTACTCGCTTTAGACAAACTGGAAATCTATCCGGATTCAGCAGAATTGGCCAATACTTATTTAGGCATTGCCAACATCTATGCAGACAAAGGAGCACTTAAATCATCATTAGATTACTACCTCAAAGCAGCAGAAATTAACCAAGCGTTGAGCGATTCAATTAATCTTGCGTTGATTGATTTCAACATGGCTCTAATCATGATTGAAAGTGGTCAATTCAATGCGGCAAAAGACAAACTTTTTAGCTCTAATGCTTTTATCAAAAACCAAGATTACGATGAGTTGAAAATCGATATTTACAACTCTTTGTCTTCTATTTACACGGAGTTGAACGAACCCGATAGTGCTCACAAATACCTCATTCGTTCCAGAGTATTGTTGAATGACACCTCTTTACTTCAAAGTGAAGTTACAAAGGCTTATTACCTTGGTTACATTGGTGATTACAACATTCAATTTGGCAGTTACGAGAAGGGAATGGCTTATTTAGATTCTGCTATCCAAATCACTCAGCAACTTAGTGATGAATACTCTATCTCATTATTTCAGTGGTATAAAGCAAAAGGTGCCCTTAAAAACGGAAAGCTGGCCATTGCCGAAAAATGGGCTAAAGCATCACTTAAAAATGCCGTTTCAAGTAAACTCTTACTCCGCCAGGTTCCGGTATTAGAATTACTTAGTAAAATTTATGCGCAAAAAGGAGCTTATAAAGATGCTTGGGAATACAATACGCTTGTTGGTAATTACAAACAAAAAATAACTGACTTCGACACAGAAAAGCAGTTATTGCTCTATGAAATGAACCTTAAACGCGAGCAGGAAAAACAGTTAATAGAAGAAAATGAAAACTACAAGCAAACTACTGCAAGTCAGGCAGAATCATTGGAATTGCAAAACAAGTATGTGATTGTTATTTCGTTGTCTTTAGCCGTTATGTGCATTGCGCTTTTCTTTATTTACAGAAGTTATAAAGAGCGAGCCGAAATGGTGAATACAAAAGACCGTATCATTTCTATATTAGGGCATGACTTAAGGTCTCCTATTGCGCAAGCACAAAGTATTGTTTCACTATCTAAAAGTCAGGCTATTACACATGAAGAACACGATCATCTGATGAATTCGGTTGAGACTTCTCTAGGTAATATTTCAGAAACACTCGATAATCTTTTGGAATGGTCAAAACTGGTACTGAATAACTCTTCATTCAAACCGGTTGTTGTACCTGTAGATCAGGTAATTCGACAAGGCATTCAGTTCAATAAAAAGATTGTTGCTGACAAAAAAATTGAAATCAATATTGAAGCCTCTTCTAACATTCTAGCTTTTATTGATCCTACCCACCTTGAGCTGATTTTGCGCAACCTCATCAATAATGCCATTAAATACAGCCATATTAACGGACGTATTACGATAAAAGCCTCTACTTTAAAAAACAAGGTAAAGATTGATATTACCGATGAGGGAATTGGAATGAGTGGTGATGAAGTCCAACAAATTCTTCACAAGAAAAATGTCATTTCGAAGCGAGGGACTAAAAACGAAACAGGAACAGGCATTGGCATTTTGCTTATTCACGATTTTCTGGAACGCAATAACGGTGAGATAGAAATTATCAGCCAAATGGGAAAAGGAAGTACATTTTCAATCATCATCCCCAAAGCACAGGTAAGTGCTTAACTATTCTATGAGTTTAAGCCTAAAGTACATAGTAAATAGCACCATATTCTTAAGCCTACTAATTGCAAGCTTTAATGGTTTTGCTGCTGCTCCTAATTGCGATTCTTTACGAATGGATGCCGCTGCGAATAAGGCCTATGATTTAATTGAAACCAATCCAGACTCTTCTATCTACTACAGCAACATAGTATTGCAACAAAGTAGGTATTGCAACCTGCCAAGGTATGAGGCTTTAGGATATAAGTTTTTAGGTACAGCTCACTATTTCAACAATAATTTCGAAAAGGCAATTCTCTATCAAACAAAGGCGGCAGAGAGCTTTGATGCCTTGCACGACTCTTCTTATACTTCTGATGCTTTGCTTCTGTTATCCAACGCACTTCTTGCGCAAGGAGCTGTTAAACAAGCCCAGATTCAAACATCAAAGGCGATTGAATACATCTATTATAAAGATGCACCTGTTTTAGATCTTGCTTATGGCATTTCTAGTGTAAGCTATGTAGAATACGCACTTTACAACTGGGAGAAGGCTAAACAATACGCACGAGAAGCCATTGACTTATTTTCGAAAGCAGAAGATTATGACCCTGAATATGATGGTGCTCAACTTCAGGGGCTATACCTCTCACTCACTGACATATACCTTCAGGAGGGGAGTCTTGACAGCGCAGCCTATTACCTTGATCTTATTCAGCAACAAAACAGTTTCTTTAGTAGTACCGGACACGAAATGTATTATGTTGTTGAGCGTGTGCAACTGGCGCATCAAAACGGACTTTCGGTAGAGAAGACTGTACAACAGCTTGAAGAAATCAAACAATCGTATGAAAATAAACCGCTGTCTGTTATTGACAGTTTGGAAATAGAATATGCGCTTGCAAAGGTTTGGTTGGTATCCGATGCTCCTGGCAAAGGGATTCAGTTACTCCGCACAATGTTAACAGATGACTATGCTCAAAGCGACTTTTTATTCCAGAAAAAGCTGTTAAACACGCTACTGAACCATTATGAATCTATTGAAAACACGGCAAAGGCCTATGCTACGTTTAAAGAATTAGATGCTATTGAGCGCCACCTCAACGAAATTGATTTCAAAGTGAACAATGCTTCTATTGAACTCAAAGAGCAATTGCTGAAGAAAAAACAACTGGAACAGGAGAAAAAACAGCTATTGATCGTAAAAGAAGAACAGGAAACACAACTTAGCCGAACAAACTTCATCCTTGTCTTTGTAGGAGTTTCTCTTGTTGCATTGGTAATACTGCTTCTTTACAGTTGGCACATTCATCGCGAGCGAAAACACATTTTACAATCTAAGAATAAGATTATATCTGTTTTAGGACACGATTTACGTACACCAATAAGTCAGGTACAAAACATTGTTTTTCTAATGAAAGAAGAAATGCTTTCTGAAAAAGAGTTGGCTCCTACCCTTGGCAAAATCGATCTTGCACTGAATCAAACTCAACAGAGTTTAGAAAATGTGCTCAACTGGTCTAAAACGCAGTTAGAAAACCTTTCTCCCTCTCCTGAAGAGGTAGATCTATCAACAGCTGTTAAAAGTGCTATTGAATTCAATAAAATGAATCTTAATGCCAAAAAGATAACGGTTCAAACAACCATTTCTGATGCTTATTTAGTGAAGTTTGATCCTCAACATTTACAGATCATTATTCGAAACTTGATCAGCAATGCCATTAAGTATTCTTCTACTTATAACCTTATCCAAATTAGTGCGGAACCTAATGCGAAAAATACCAAGGTGACGCTTTCTATTCAAGATCAGGGAGCGGGAATGTCTGCTGAAAAGGTGAAGCAAATTATGCGTAAAACGATCAATAAAAGCACCGAGGGAACTAAGGGTGAAACCGGAACCGGATTGGGATTAATGCTCGTAAAACAATTTTTGAAAGTCAATAACGGTACATTGCACATCGACTCTATTCCTGAGAAAGGAAGTACTTTCAGCATTACACTTCCGCTGGCTTAAACTAAAAAAGAAAAAGCCCCGAAACAATTTGTCCGAGGCTTTAAGTTTATTGGAATGAAATCGATTGAATTGTTGACTAATCTTCTTTCATCAATTTCTTGTACTTGAATTTTCTGGGTTCTACATCGCCCAAACGCTTGCGTTTGTTCTCTTCATACTCACTGAAAGAACCTTCAAAATAATACACTTGTGAATCTCCTTCAAACGCCAAAATGTGCGTACAAACACGGTCTAAAAACCAACGGTCGTGAGAGATAATTACCGCACAACCAGCAAAATCGTTAATGGCTTCTTCTAAAGCACGTAGCGTGTTTACGTCAATATCGTTCGTAGGCTCATCCAGCAACAATACATTGGCTTCTTGCTTCAAACTCATGGCCAAATGCAAACGGTTACGCTCACCACCGGAAAGCATTCCTACCTTCTTTTGTTGATCGTTACCGCTGAAATTAAACTTACTACAATAAGCTCTGGAATTAATTGTCTTTCCTCCCAACTCAATCACATCGTGTCCACCGGAAATAACTTCCCAAACAGACTTTTCAGGATCTAATTCGTCATGCGACTGATCTACGTATGAAATCTTAACGGTTTCTCCGGTTTTGAATTCACCTTCATCGGGTTGTAGCTCATCCATAATCATTTTGAAAATGGTTGTTTTACCAGCTCCGTTAGGGCCAATAATTCCAACTACACCTGCCGGTGGAAGTTTGAAGTTCAAATCTTCATAAAGTAACTTCTCTCCAAAAGCCTTTTTAACGTGCTCTGCTTCGATCACTTCACTACCTAAACGTGGTCCGGGAGGAATCCAAAGCTCCAGTTTTTGTTCTTTCTCGTTAACGTCTTCAGCCAGCATTTTCTCGTAGTTCTTCAAACGTGCTTTTCCTTTTGCCTGACGGCCTTTTGCACCTTGACGAACCCAGTCTAACTCTCGTTTCAACGCCTTTTGACGTTTTGATTCTTGCTTTTCTTCTTGCTCTAAACGCTTTGTTTTTTGATCTAGCCAGCTTGAATAGTTTCCTTTAAACGGAATACCTTCTCCTCTATCTAATTCAAGAATCCAACCTGCTACGTTGTCTAAGAAATAACGGTCGTGCGTTACAGCAATTACAGTTCCTTTGTATTGTTGCAAATGGTGCTCTAACCACAATACAGATTCTGCATCTAAGTGGTTGGTTGGCTCATCTAACAAAAGAATATCTGGCTGTTGCAATAACAAACGACAAAGGGCAACCCTTCTGCGCTCACCACCGGAAAGCACGCCAATTTTCTTTTCCTTATCCGGACAGTTCAATGCATCCATTGCGCGGTCTAATTTGGTATCAATTTCCCATGCTCCGGCAGCATCCATTTTATCTTGTAATTCACCTTGACGTGCCATTAGTTTCTCCATCTTATCAGGATTTTCATAGACTTCAGGTAAACCAAATTTCTCGTTGATTTCTTCGTATTCTTTGATCAGGTTCATTATCTCAGCGGCACCTTCCTGTACAATTTCCAATACTGTTTTTTCTTGATCCAATTCTGGCTCTTGTTCAAGGTATCCTACTGAATACCCCGGAGAAAAAACAACATCTCCCTGGTAGTTTTTATCGCGGCCAGCTATGATGCGCAACAGGGTTGATTTACCCGCACCATTAAGACCTAGAATCCCAATTTTAGCTCCGTAAAAAAAGGAGAGATAAATATCTTTAAGTACTTGTTTTTGAGGTGGATGAATTTTGCTCACCCCCTGCATAGAAAAGATAATTTTCTTATCGTCAGACATAAGTTAAAGTTTGATTGCCACAAATGTAAAACATGCAACCTGCACGATTGCAAGAAATGAAAGATTGAAACGCTTTAAGCGACTAATCCCACAATGGGTGATTTTCATTGAATCTTCTGATGAACAGGTAAAGCTGATCGCGTTGCTGCTTACGCTTTAGCGATTTATACTCTGCCAACAGCTCATCGTCTGATGCTATAAAATCAATGATAGAAGTTCTGGTTAACACGGATGAAAGTCCATTGTCTAAATCAAAGATAAATTGCTGGTTGGCAATATCCTGTGTGGGAGTTCCTATACCAATTCCTACGCCCCACGTGCCAATAGACACTGTTGAAGTTGGAACAATTTCTCTACCGCTTAATGGATTTACCGTTGCAAAGTAGCAGAGTTTTCCGAATGTAATGCAGCGATAATAGTCGTAATAGGCATGAATAAAGGGGACTCCTTCTATTCCTACGGCAAAGATTTCATACGCAATTAATGGTGTGGTTCCAGAAGAATCGCGAACAATAATCTCATCTTGTAAGAGCAGTTTTTCATAAAAATCAGGTGCATTTTGATCAAGCGATGTTTCTACACTATCAAAGGGAATTGGAGTATTATTCCTCAACGCCTCCATGGTGTAATAGATTCCGTCTTTTACCTCTGGATTGGTATAAAACTGTGCAAAAACTGCAATTTGAATGCAACTAAAAAATACAATCAGCCAGCTCTTTTTCATTAAGCGCCTACCTTATCTACTTTGGTGCGTTGGTTTGCACCCTTTTCAATAAATGCAATAATCTTATCTGCAATATCTATTCCGGTAGCACCTTCGATGCCCTGAAGTCCGGGAGAAGAATTCACCTCTAATAACAGCGGACCACGTGCAGATTGTAACATATCAACACCAGCAACATTAAGCCCCATTGCCTTTGCCGCTTCTATGGCTGTTTTCTTTTCTTCTCTACTCAGTTTAATTTGTTTTGACGTTCCGCCACGGTGCAAATTACTTCTAAATTCTCCTTCACCTCCTTGGCGTTTCATGGCTCCAACAACCTTACCATCTACCACAAATGCACGAATATCTGCACCTCCGGCTTCTTTAATAAACTCCTGGATAATAAAACTGGCATTCAGCCCAAAGAAAGCTTCAATTACAGACTTGGCAGCTTGTCTGGTTTCTGCTAACACAACGCCTACACCTTGTGTTCCTTCTAATAATTTAATGACTACGGGAACACCGCCTACCTCTTCTAGCAAGCTATCTACATTGCGCGAGTGGTTCACAAAAATGGTTCTCGGAATTCCAATGTGATGGCGGGTAAAAATTTGTAAGCTTCTCAACTTATCGCGCGAGCGTACAATAGCTATTGACGGATTAGCTGCAAATACTTTCATCATTTCAAACTGGCGAACAACTGCTGTTCCGTAAAACGTAACGCTAGATCCAATACGCGGAATTACAGCATCGATATCGGTTAACTGTTTGCCTTTGTAATAAATAATGGATTGCCCAACATCAGATACTACAGTACATTTCAAATGATCAATCACTACTGCTTCATGGCCACGTTTTTCAGCGGCTTCAATTAGTCTTCTGGTTGAATACAGGTTGGGATTTCTAGATAAAACGGCAATTTTCATTTTCCTTTAGGAGTCAATTTTAAGCTATACGATAAGTCTTTCTGACTTACATCTACAATAAATTTATTTCTCAGTAGTCTTCTTCCCAACAATACTGGGAAAGTCATATCTGCACGAGTTGCAAGGGTAAACTCAGTTTTCAATTCTTTTCCAAATAAAACAATGGTAGTTACAATCAGGTAACGTTCCTGAATATGACCATTTGAACTTTTAACCCTGCGTCTATCAAATTCTTCAAAGGTGAAAAGTTTGCGACTTCCCAACAAAGAACACTTTAAGAACTGAACACCATCTTTTTCAACCACTTTTATCCTACTGGCATGAATGGCAGAAGTTCTTGCCCCGGTATCTATCTTTACCTGAACATTTTCATAGCCTATTTCAGGAAAATCGGCATGATCTATACGGCCAATAATTTGTTTCATTCTGGACAAAATAAAGGCAGTAAAATTGCTAAGAATCCTCCGATATTACAAAGAACTATCAATAAAGCTTTTGTTAATAGTATTCTGCGTTTGGCTTATTTATAGCTCCTATAATTTTGTACATTAGTCCAAATTCAAATTCTCTCTGTAAATGAAATACCTTTTACATGCAGTATGCCTGTTTGCCATCTTCTTGTTGGGCATCACAACTTTTGGCCAGGACGGAAAGCTCTCTTACTCTAAAAAAGATTTCGTTATTCGTAAAACAGGAGAGTTTACTCCTTCTACCTTCAAACCTACTTTTAATGCTGTTTTAAAAACGGAAAAAGAAGCTCCTACTCCCGGAGGTGAATCTTACAAATCATTCCTAATGCGCCAAAAACAGGTAGCACGTCAGCATTACCTTCAACAAAAAAACAAACGTTCTTCCTATGGTATTATCGGGCTCAACGTTACTGCTCCAGCTCCAATTGTTGAACAAAACTATGGGCTTTACGGTCCTTATATTCCGCAGTTAGATACTGCATTCCCCATTCGTGGGGGAAATCCATTGGACAACACAATGGCAATTTCAAACGATGGAATGCTTATGGTATCTGTAAACTCTATTGTTTATGCTTATGACCTAAATGCCGATACAGCCATTTTTAAGCCTTCATCTTCTAACTACACCATTTCATTTCAAAACTTTGCCAGCTCGCTCAATTTCGATTCAGACGATTACCCTTTTGATCCTAAATTACTTTACGATCCTAATAACGACCGTTTTGTAATGACATTTTTAGCTGGTAGAACTCCTTCTGACAGCAGGATTGTTGTTGGTTTTTCTTCAACCAATAATCCGGGAGACACTTGGTACATGTACGAAATCAGTGGAAACCCCAGAAGCTTAAATGAATGGACAGACTATCCTGCCATTGCCATTACTGAAAATGACCTTTTTTATACCGTAAACCTTATTGATGCCGACTCTTCATGGCAAGCAGGGTTTAGAGGCTCCATCATTTGGCAAGTGCCTCTTGAAGATGCCTTTAGCGGTGTTTCTTCCCTTCCTGTTACACTTTGGGATGATGTAAAATACGATGGTAAATATACCCGCAACTTATGTCCTGTTGAAGGAGGTGCCGAACCATTAGGTCCTAATATGTACTTCCTTTCTAACCGTAACTTTGATGTTCAAAACGATAGCATTTTCTTAATTGAGGTAACAGACA
>CERC01066531.1_pt1 | contig 22831 bp, 20 predicted proteins | sample 530921 | NCBI WGS metagenome assembly CERC01 (sample SAMEA2621099, study PRJEB7988) | marine metagenome | isolation source: saline water (ENVO:00002010), including
TCCTTCCGCAATATCGCTTCTCAGTACCTGATGCGGGCTGTGTATAACCAGGTCAAAACCAGCGTTGAATCACAGTAACAGAACAAAAAAGGGATAACGTCCGTTATGAAAGCTACAGAAGCCAAGTTGCTCGACTTCCTGAAGAAGTCGCCACAATTTGTCATTCCGATTTACCAGAGAACGTATTCCTGGTCTGAACAGCAATGTCGCCAACTGTGGGACGACATTATGCGAGCCGGCACCAACGATGGTATATCAGCACATTTCATTGGCTCGGTGGTCTACATCGAGAAGGGGCTTTATCAGGTGTCCAGTCAATCACCATTGCTGGTCATTGATGGGCAACAGCGACTGACTACCACCATGCTGATTCTTGAGGCGCTATCTCGACACCTTGGGAACACAGAGACTCTGGAGGGGTTTTCGGCTAAGAAGCTGCGCAATTACTACCTGCTTAACCCGTTGGAAGACGGTGAGCGAGCTTACAAACTGCTATTGACCCAGACGGACAAAGAGAGCCTGCTGGCGTTGGTCACGCAGAAGCCGTTACCTGATGACGGTTCTCTTCGAATCCAAGAAAACTTCGAGTTCTTCAACAGCCAGATTGAGCGGCTAAACGGGGAACTGGAAACCCTCTGCCGGGGCCTTTCAAAGCTCATCATCGTTGATATTGCGCTGAGCCGAGACCAGGATAACCCGCAACTCATTTTTGAGAGCATGAATTCCACAGGAAAAGCTTTGAGCCAGGCTGACCTGATCCGGAACTATGTGCTGATGGGACTGGAGCCGGAGCATCAAACTCGGCTCTATCGCGACCACTGGCGTCCGATGGAGGTGGAATTCGGGCAAGAAGGCTATGGCGTTTACTTTGACAGCTTCATGCGTCACTACCTCACGGTTAAAACCGGGGAAATTCCACGGTTAGATGAAGTGTACGAGGCTTTCAAACAGCATTCACGTCGCGCCGAAGTTGCGAGTGCTGGTGTCGATTCATTGGTTGCCGAAATACATGCTTTCGCTCGGTATTTTTGTGCGATGGCATTGGGGAAAGAAACAGATAAACAGCTCGGAATGGCATTTAAAGATCTGCGTGAACTCAAAGTCGATGTGGCATATCCGTTTCTGTTGGAACTTTACCATGATTACCAACAGGACAATCTGTCCCAAGATGACTTTCATAGCGCTATTCGGCTGATCGAGGCTTATGTGTTCCGTCGTGCCGTTTGTGCCATCCCCACAAACTCGCTGAACAAGACCTTTGCGACCTTTCACAAATCATTGCAGAAGAACCGTTACCTGGAGAGCGTCAAGGCTCACCTGCTCGGTTTGAAGTCATACCGGCGTTTTCCGAATGACGAAGAGTTCAAAAGGGAACTGGCAGTACGCGATCTCTATAATTTCCGCAGCCGGAGTTACTGGTTACGCCGCCTGGAGAATTTCGAGCGCAAGGAGCGGGTTCCGGTCGACGAATACACGATTGAACACATCATGCCGCAGAATGAGAATCTGTCTGCTAGATGGAAGGATGAGCTAGGTCCGGAATGGAAGCGTGTGCATGAAACCTGGCTGCATACGCTGGGTAACCTGACTCTTACGGGCTACAACTCAGAGTACAGCGACCGAGCTTTCATCGAGAAGCGCGATATGCAGGGCGGATTCAAACAAAGCCCTCTACGGCTCAACGAGGGCCTGGGAGCTGTAGAAGCATGGAATGAGGACTCAATTAAGAATCGGGCCGCCAAGCTGGCCCAGGAAGCGGTGCGGGTTTGGGCGGCTCCGGTATTGCCGGACGAGATCCTCGATACCTACCGCAACGTGGCCGTCAAACCAGAAGCCTACAATCTTGAGGATCACCCTCAACTAGCAAACGGGACCCCAATGCGCGCTCTATTTGAGCAGCTCCGAAAGGAAGTCCAGGCGCTCGACCCGAGCGTCACTGAAGAAGTTCTCAAGCTCTATATAGCGTTCAAAGCCGAGACGAACTTTGTCGATGTGGTCCCGCAAAAGACCCGTTTGCGACTGTCTCTGAATATGCCGTTTCACGAGTTGAGCGATCCGAAAGGGATGGCTCGTGACGTGACCAACCTCGGACGTTGGGGAAATGGCGATGTAGAAGTAGGGTTAAGTGAGGAATCTGAGCTGGCCTATGTAATGGGGCTCATTCGACAGGCGTTCGAAAAGCAGATGGGGAACGATGCTGATTGAGCAGTGGGAACAGCGCCCCGGCAACTGGGGCGGAAAGTAGTGGCTGGACGATCACAATGAGCGAGAGTTCTCCAACAGCGGTCGGGGACTCTCCTGGAGGACTTTCCAATCGCTACACATACCTATCTGATTTGGATAACTTTGAGCCCATTCCATGCGCTCTAATAGGTCGCCTCTTGGAGATATGAGCAGCACATACGCTACTAATCTGGATAAGTTGTCGCCGGAATCCCAGTGCGTGGTTTTTCCAAATCAGGTGGAAACGACGTGCTCTCAGTCCAGTAACCTCCCTGCCAGCACTTCTCCCTCTCTTAAGAGCCTCGAAAAGGACTCTTTGCGCGATTGTTGGTGTAGATGTTTACTAATAGGGCTTGAATGGGGCTCTGAAAGGACCTTTATGGTTGACAATGCTACCGGTATATTATATAAATGATTATTCACTTAATTAAGGTGTGAAGATGTCGAATATTGGCCGTCCAATCAATTATGCTGCTCGTGAAGCGAAAATAGAGCGAATCATTAATGGTGCCATCCAGTGCTTCGTTAAGAAAGGCTTTCACGGGGCTGGAATCGCTGAGATTTCTCGAATGGCTGGCGTTAGTCAAGCTAGCCTCTACCAATATTTTTCCTCAAAAAATGAGTTGATCTTGGAAATCGCCAAGCGATATTTTTCAAGAGACATGGCTGCCCTCAAAAGAGTAGAAAGCGCCGACGACTTTCAAACAGCTCTGGAGAAAGAAGCGCACCTCACCGGTGACACGACCGGAACAATTATGTACTTAGAAATACTCGCGGAATCGTCTAGAAACCCCGAGATAAAGAAGATTGTACTTAATTCAAGCAAGGAGCTTTATGATGTTTCGTGCTCGATGTTTAAAAAGTCACAAGACACGGGCGTAATTAGTAATCACCTAACGCCTGAACAGATAACTCATTTTATTTTCGCATATATTGACGGAATATCCTGCCATATTGCAACGGCTGACGCCGAGTATTCGCCTGACATGTTAAGGCTGTTTATACAAACGCTTTTAAGACCTCGACCTTAGTATTTTCGTTTATAGGACTTCACAAATTGACATCGCTTATTTATATAAATGATCAGTTACATATTTATTATGCACGGGCTAATCGAGTTTTCGTATTAGGCATGCTTATTTGTACTTTACTGCTGTTACAGGGCTGTAGTGAAGAACCGACCCAAACTGCTACAGAAAACGTAAGAGCCGTATCGATTAACAGTGTGGCCGACGATGCTTATGTTAATAGCATTCGTTTTCCAGGAGTGACACAGACAGAAAACCGAAGCCAATTGTCTTTTGGTGTTGATGGTACAGTGAACGACGTTCTCTTCGATATTGGCGCGCAGCTCAACACCGGAGATGTGATGGCTGTTCTGGATCAGGAGCCCTATAGGCTTGCCCTTGAGAGCGCTCGCTCTGAAGCTGAGAAAGCGCGGGTTACATTTGAAGAAGCTAAAACAAATTATGAGCGACTCGTGCGGTTGCGTGAAAATAACTCTGTATCTGAACAGAATTTAGATGCTGCCAGATCGACATACGAAAACGCTCAATCGACGCTCCGTGATGCCCTGGCACAAATCAGGCTTGCAGAGCGAAACCTTTCTAAAACCGCTATCAAGGCACCCTATGATGGGGTCATTTCAAGTCGTAGTGTCGAACCCTTCGAAGAAGTCACTGCAAATCAAGTCGCTTTTACATTTGACGGCATGGAGAAGTTCATCGTTGACTCATCAATTCCCGGTGATCTGGCAGAGTATATATCAAATGACAAAGAACTAGAGATCACAGTGAACTATCGGGGGTCATATTTTAATGCCACCGTCGAGCATTTGGGTGAGCGAGCAAACGAGGGATTAAATTTCCCCGTTAGACTTCGTCTCGACACTTCCCGAGAAAAACGCCCTTTGCCAGGATTAGTGGTTAGCGTCAGTTATCGAATGCCCGACGGAGAAGGCGCGATATTTGTGCCTCACAGTGCTGTTGTTGCTGAGCCTACTGATGGGAATCCTTTTGTTTACCAGTACAACGAAAAAACCGGGAGAGTTAGTAAAGCAGGCATCCGTATTGTTAACGCTGAAGAAGGTGGCTACTGGATTAAAAGTGATCTTCAGAAAGGAGATTCGTATGTTGCTGCGGGTGCTGCCTTTATCAGTGAGGGTCAGAAGGTTCGACCGGCTGAGGAAGTACGATAATGTCTATTACTGCTTTTTCGATAAAAAACAGCCGACTTGTTTTATTTATTTTCATAATACTAACGATCACGGGTCTGGCATTATATCCGGATTACCCTTCTCGGGAGGAGCCCACCTTACCTATCAACCAAACCATCATAACGGCTTACCACCCAGCCTTAGATGTTTATGAGACAGAAGCCCTTATTGCACGACCAATTGAGCGAGCGTTGCGAGAATTAGAAGAAACGAAAAATATTACGACCTCAATAAGGGCAGGAGAAATTTATCTCTCTCTTGAAATAAAAGATGGTACGCCAAGTTATTCGCATGCGTGGCTTAGAGTCAGAGCGAGAATGCACGATGTACTTACTGAGTTGCCGGAGGGGGTATCAGGGCCATTCGTTAATGATAATTACGATGCGGTAGCCGTGATGACAGTAGCGCTAAGTGCAACGGATTATTCTTTTAGAGAGTTGAGGGACAAGGCAAATGAGCTTCGCAATTATCTTTATAGTATTCCAGGGATGGACAAAGTTACGTTGCACGGTGTTGCCGATGAACAGATATCAATAGAACTTAAGCCGTTTGTGGCATCACAGTATGCGCTGAACCCTAATGACATCTTTTTACAACTGAGTAAGAGCAATTCTCTCGGGGAAGTAGCGCGTATCAATTTTGATACTCAGCAAAGCCGAATTTTTGTTGAGAGCAGTTATGACGAACTGGCTGAAGTTAAGGAAACCGTGATATCGCTACCAGACGGATCTATGCTTCCGTTGAAAAATATTGCCGATGTCACCAGGGTTCCGGCTAGACCTCTGAATAGTGCAGCATACCTTGATGGTGATCAGGCCATTGTTGTTGCTGGTTATATGGCGCCTGGGCTTAATATGGTGGATTTTAACAAGCAACTGCGCCGTAAGCTGGACGAATGGGGGAGTGAGCTACCGGTAGGTTACCAAATGAAAACCATCACTGATCAGGGGAAAGTCGTTGATCAAGTGATATCGAAAATGATTTCAACGCTGCTCGAAACTATTCTAGTGGTGACGATCGTCACTGTACTTGCCTTGGGTCTTCGTGCGGGATCTTTGGTGGCACTGGCTGTTCCTGTCACGGGTGTTATCACGTTAGTTTTTCTAAGAATTTTTGGCGTAGAACTCAACGAAGTAAGCATTGCGTCGTTCATCATTGCCTTAGGTATACTCGTTGACAATCCCATGGTCATTGTTGAAGACATCTCAAAAAGGGTAGCGCAAGGCGAGGAGAGAGAGTCGGCTGCTTTATCTGCGGGAAAGACTCTGGGGACGCCCATTCTTATTGCTAGTTTAACCGTGATATTGGCTTTTGCTCCCCCGGTGTTCACTGACAATATTACTGCTATTTATATGCAGACACTAACTATTGTCATTGGTGTGATGCTGCTTGTTTCATGGTTTGTCGCTACGATGTTAACACCAATCATGGCTAAATGGTTTATCAATCAATCGTCCAAGACCCGGGGGATCTCTGGCGGTAAACCTTCCTATGTAATGAACGTAATGTCTTCCTTTTGGGACAAGGTTATTTCGCGTCCGAAGTTGTTTCTAAGTGCTTCGGTTTTAAGTCTTGTAGTGGCATTGTTTGTGTCAAGCACCATCCCAGAGGCGTTCTTCCCGCCTTCAGAACGTTCTCAACTACAGATTTCTGTTGAGCTGCCAGCGAACACGCCAGCGGAACAAACGGCTGCTGTAGCTGAAGAGATGACTCAGTGGCTAAGTAATGATGATCGGTTCCCGGAAATTACAGGTGCAACAGCTTATGTAAGTGAAGGCGGACCGCGCTTTATCCTTGGTTTAAACCCTCCTGAACCAGCACCTCACTCGGCATATTTTGTTGTAAACGTCACCAAAGATACGCTTGTCAGCGAGTTTGTCGATAAACTAAGAGCAGAAATGCCTCCTGAGTATCCTTTTGCCGAACTCGAAATCAACCCGTTCTTTATGGGCTCCACGCCGCCAGGAGAGGCCGCTATTCGTCTTATTGGTAACAAGCAATCGAATATTCTAAAGGCTTCAGATGCTATTCAAGGAGCTCTCAACGAGGTAGAGCACACTATTAACGTAAAGCAAGATTGGGAACGTTCCGTTACGAACTTTCTGGTAAAGGTTGATCGTCCCGCAGCTCTATCCACAGGGGTGACTCGTGAGGATATCTTATTAGCACTCCGTGAACATAGTTTGGGAGAAAATGCCTCAGTACTTCGGGAGGGCGAGTATCAAATTCCAATCGTACTGAGCACGAATTTATCGGAGAATTTATCATTATCTCAATTGGAGAATATCCAAGTATTCCCCGAGTCCTCGTCTAAACCGGTATATCTATCTGATATAGCGATCATTGAAACCAGGCATGATCCGTCACTTATTAAGAAGCGCAACCTAACACCGACGGTCACGGTGACAGCATTGAATCCTTCAATGACATCAAAAGAATTAGTTAACTCCATATCAAACACTATTGATGAAGTAAAAGAGCAATTTGGCGTTCAAGTACAGTTTGGTGGTGAGATTGAAGAAAGTGAAGTTACAGCAGAAGCGATATTTGCTTTCTTACCATTGTGTATCTTAGCAATGATTATACTGTTTATTTATAAGTATAATTCGTTTAGAAAAGTGACAATTATCGTCTTGAGCGTACCTTTTTGTGCCATCGGCTTGCTGCTCGCGCTAGTTATCTTCCGTCTTCCTTTCGATTTTATGGCGAATCTGGCCATATTCGCCTTAATAGGGATTATTGTATCGAATGCTATGTTAATTATTGAGCAGGTCGATATTGAAAAAGAATCGGGGAAATCTGAGCTCGATTCCCTTAAATCGGCTTTGATGGAACGATTTCGTCCAATTATGTTAACCCAAATAACAACGATACTTGGACTTCTTCCGTTACTCATAGCGAATGATCCCTTATGGAGATCGTTTAATGTTGTAATTATGGGCGGACTTATCTCGGGTACCGTGGCATCTTTTATCGTTGTTCCAAGCCTGTATGTACTGTTTTTTAATAAAAAGAGCGCGAACGCGTAGGAACTTTTTCATGAATGAGTTGATGCTTTATGTAAGTGTATTTGTTGGGGCCGCGATTCCGGTTCTGGAAGTGTGGATTGCCGTACCTTTAGGAGTAGTGGCCGGTTTGCCGTGGTTCCCCGCAGCTATGGTTGGCTTTATCGGCAACCTTGTATCTTTACTACCGATTATCTACGCCAGTGAAAAAGTAACTGCTTTTGTCCGCCGTTGGCTAAAAAAATCTGAAACTGATGATATAGCTGAATCCGTACCTGAACGTAAAGACAGAAAACACCGAATTCTTGAAAAGTTCGGTGTTCCTGGCTTAGCTTTTCTTGGTCCTTTTCTTATTGGGGTCCATGCTGCGGCCGCATTTGCTATGGCAATGGGAGCTACAAAACGAAGTGTACTATTTTGGTTTACCTTGTCATTGATTTTTTGTTCGTTGCTCTTCGGCTTTCTAGCGGGAATAGGCATTACCGAAGTGTCAGATGGTAAACAGCTACCATTTTCAGGTTAGTGGCTGATGTAGAAAGTGGTTATCAGTTTCAGTGCATCAAAAAATGCAGCTGATAACGAGCACTGACTTTCACATGTGAAAGACACATAGCTAATTTGATCATAAAATGCGCAAAACCCACTCGCGCAAGCCATAAATTTCCAGTAATGACTTGTTTTTTTTAATTTATTTTGATTTTTATCTATTAATTATCAACAAGTTATCATCCACCCTCGCCTTTGTGCCCTTTAAGGGCAATTCCACGGTTCTCCCCCAAGACGAATATTTCCGATGATTACCCCCGATTGATTCACAAAAAATCAGGAGTAGTCATGAAGAAACAGATAACCACCTCAAAAGAGTGTTTGCTGACCTATGAGGAAGTTTGCACTGTTTTGAAAATGTCACAGGCAACTTTACGGCGCTACGTAAAGCAAGGCCGGTTTCCGGCACCAGTGAAGCCAAATCCCAATGGCCGAGCCGTTCGCTTTCGCTACCAGGATGTAAAAGCGTGGCTGGACAAGCTGTGAGAGGGGCTGCGTGATATGCAATACAAACTGCAAGATGACGGGCTCTATGCCTTATCAGGGGACCATTGGCAGCGTGTCGGTGGCTGGATTCAGGTAATGGCTCGCACCAGGCTAACTGACAAACGGCACGGGCACGGAGCGTTGCTGGAATGGCAGAATTTCGATGGTGTGAAGTTACGCGAGGTCGTGTATGCGCGAGATCTCAACAGTGACAATGCCCGGCAGGTACGGGATATGCTGGTTGATACCGGTTATCCACTGACACCCGGGCAGGCGAGCTGGAGCCGGCTTCAGCACTATCTGTTGGAACAGATGGCTCTGGCCGAACCGGCGACAGTGGTTAATCGAACGGGTTGGCACGGTGGAGTATTTGCCACCAGTAACTGGACGATCGGCTCAGCTGAAGAACCGTACCATTTCGTAGGCCAATTATCAGGCTCTCCGACGTTAGAGGAGTCTGGAAGTCTCAGCGACTGGCAGACTTATGTCGGGCAGCTATGCCGAGGCAATCCATTAGCAATATTCAGCATTGGCACGGCACTGGCGGCGCCACTGATTGCATCTGCTGGGATGGAAAATGGCGCTATCCATCTGGTTGGAACATCGTCGACTGGGAAGACGACCTTGTTGCAATTGGCAGCCAGCGTCTACGGGAACAACCGCTATGTCCGCAGTTGGATCTCAACCAGCAACGGATTAGCGGCAGTCTCCTCAGAGCACAACGACATGCTGCTGCCGTTGGATGAGATCGGTATGGCCCGTCCGGAAGACATCGATACGGCGATATATCAGATCATGAACGGCTCAGGGAAGTTACGCGCAAACGTTTCCGGCGAGCTGGCCGCAACGTCGCACTGGCGAACGCTGGTGTTGAGTAGCGGTGAAGTCTGGATTGCTGAGCTGCTTCAGCAGATCGGTAAACCGTTACGCGCTGGTCAGCAAATACGCCTGGTGGAGCTCCCAGTGTTTGGGACCTACGGTGCGTTCGACGAATTGTATGGTCACAAGCATCCTCAACAATTTGTGGACGAGCTTAAATCGTCTTGTCAGCGCTACCACGGCTCAGTCATTCGGGAGTGGGTTTCGTTACTGACCGAGCGTCACACTGAGCTCAGTCAGTATCTAAATCACGAGGTTGGTCGTTTGAGCGGTGCGTGGTCAAACGATCAGATGGCATCCCAGGTGCAACGTGTCATCCGGCGGTTTGCCTTGATAGGTGCAGCACTTTGTCTCGGAAGCAGAAATTTCATCCTACCATGGTCAGAAGAGGAGTCTCTATCGGCAGTCCACAGAACTCTGAAGGCTTGGTTGGATAATAGAGGCCACTCCAGAAACTCTGAGGAATTCCGGCTTCTCAAAGCGCTGGAGCGGGCAATGAAAGTCTGGGAGCGTAGTCTCAGTGATATTGAACAAGCGAGTGGCCAGGGGGGTGCTGGTTTTCGACGCTCACACGATGGGCGCGAGTTGTGGTTGATCTATAAATCGCACTTCCTGAAGCGGCTCGGGCTGCCGACCCATTACATGAGGGAAGTGGAAGTGCTGTTACAGCGTGACTGCCTGGTAAGTAATGAGCGTTCTCGGGGGACCTACAAAACCAGGGTCAATGGAGATTTACAGCGGTTTTTCGCGCTCAGGCCTGACCAAGTTAGGCGGCAACTTGAAGAGCTGGAGAGGGTTGAACATGAGGACTGACGTGGTGTTCCCAATTTCCCAGTTTTCCCACTTTGGTTATGGCGGTGTAGGGGTAGAGCGATGACAGAAAAAGAAATGTTACAGCGAGTATTGCAGGACATGATGATCCTTAAAAAAATCATTTTAGACCATATCAATGATAGCAAGGCGCCGGAGGCCGACAAGGAGATCATGAGCCTTGAGGAGTGTGCGGAATACACTGGGCTAAAGAAAAGCACCCTGTACCAGCTAACCTCCCAAAAGAAGATCCCTCATTTCAAACCAAATGGTCACCGGATTTTCTTTCGCCGTGCAGATATTCTGAAGTGGCTCCAGTCGAATCGGATTGCGACGGCGGACGAGATCGAAAAGGCGGCTGCTCAGCATCTGGTGAGCCATCGAAGACCAGGACGGCGGAGTGTTTGATGTGGGGCAGGTGTAAAGAGGGGCTTTGAAAGCCCCTCTCGTCACTTAGGCTGCACATTCCCCAACCTCGTCCAGTGTCTCCTCAAATATGTCAGGAAAACTCCTCATGGCCTCTGTACGGCGAGTTTCGAGTATGTCCGCATAGATTTCCGTTGTTCTGAGCTCGCTGTGGCCCAGAAGCCGGGACAACGAGTAGATATCCACACCCCTGGCCAGTTGATTGACCGCAAAGGTGTGCCGTCCGGCATGGAAAGTCACACTCTTGGTGATACCCGCTCGCATGACCCATTGCGCCAATGCAACGTTGGTGTAGGAGTCATACTTCAGACCTTTGAATACGCGATCACCCGGCTTGCCGCGATTCTCCAGGTTTAGCAATCTCACAGCCGAGTCTGGAAGATCCAGGTATTGCAGTGAGTTCCCGGCGTTCACAAGCTTCTTCTGCCGAAAAATGATGCGGTAGTGGCCATCGGCGAATTCCTCTATCTCACCCCAGACCAGCTTGTGGATGTCTGACCAGCGAAGGCCTGTGGTGCAGGAGAAAAGGAAAGCCCGCCGCAGCACTTCATACCGGCATTCGGCTTTGGTTAGAGCCCGGACCTCTTCGAGGGTCAGGTAAGTCCGCTTCGTGTTTTCCGGCTTGATGGACTTGACCTGTTGAACCGGGTTGTCACGGACAATGCCATCCCGATAGGCCTGGTTGAGCGCAGCCCGAACCTTGTTGAAGTAACTGCTGGTCGTGTTCTTGGCCAGTTTGGTACCGGATTTGGTGGTGGCTTCATGCTGAAGGTAGTGCCGGAACCCCTCCAGGAATCGCTTATCGACTTGTTCAAAGGTCAGTTCAGACAAGCCATGGAAGCGGTGCAGGTGATGACGGGTGGAGATCCAGATCGAATGGTTGGATTTGCTTCCGGAAGCTTTCTCGTCAGTCAGTTGATCGAAGTAATCGAAGAAGCTGGCAGAAAGCTTGGTCCGATCATCCAAGCCATGTCGTGACGACTCGATTTCCAACAGCCGCTTTGCCCGGATGGCCTCAGCCTTCTGATTCACGGTCTTGTTGTGCTCACGCTCCGCCGGAAGGCGGGGTTTGTCGTAGAGGAACAGGTTCAGGGGCTCATATGAGCGCTTCTGCGCCCGAGAACCGTTCTGACCCGTCTTGGAACCGTGATAGTAGACCAGTCGCAAGGCACGGTGGCCGTTCTTGTCTGGTTCGCGTTTTTGGATAGTGATTTTCATGTTTTGCTCCTTTTGTGCTCCGAGTGCTCCGAAAACTTATACTCGGAGCACACACGGAGCAAGAGGGGGCAAAACGGATCAAACTGCTTGCAAAGAAATAGAATAAATTTCTTTATAAAACAATGTCTTATTTGTATTTGATTGGATGCTTTTCGATCTTTTTGGCAGTTTCACTTCCCGATACAGAAACTGGAAAAGATTCTGCCCAGCAGGTCGTCAGAGGTAAATGCGCCGGTGATTTCCGACAGGCTTTGCTGGACCAGCCGCAGTTCTTCGGCGAGTAACTCTCCGGCCTGAAATTCCCGCAGTTGCTGCTCGCCTTCTTGGAGGTGCTGCTGGGCGGTCTCCAGTGCTTCGATATGACGGCGGCGGGCGATATAGGGGCTGTCGCCGTCTTCAAAGCCAACACAATTTTTCAGATGTTCCCGCAGCAGTTCAATACCGTCGCCCTGCTTCGCGCTGAGGTAGAGTCGTGGTGGTTCGCCCTCTTCCTCTCTCGGCGTCTGTCCGCTGAGATCGCATTTGTTGAAAATCAGGCTGAGTTTTCCGTCGTTGGCGTGAGCTTGGAACGCCTCCGGTATGCTGGCGTTGTCGCTCTGGTTGCTGTCCACAATCAACAGAATGCGGTCGGCCTTGTCGATTTCCTGCCAGGCGCGGCGAATGCCCTCCTGTTCTACCGGATCATCGCTGTCGCGGAGACCGGCCGTATCGATGATGTGCAGTGGCATACCGTCGATAAGAATATTTTCGCGCAGAACATCCCGCGTGGTGCCTGCAATATCCGTGACGATGGCCGATTCTCTCCCGGCCAAGGCGTTGAGCAGGCTGGATTTACCGGCATTCGGCTTGCCGGCGATGACAACGGTCATACCATCGCGCATCAGGCTACCCTGTCGAGCGGACGCCCTTACCCGGTCCAATTGGTGTTTGATGTTGTCGAGGTCGTCGGCGATGCGACGATCGCTGATAAAATCGATCTCCTCTTCGGGAAAGTCGATGGCGGCCTCAACATAGATGCGCAGCACGGTAACGGCTTCCACCAGTTGATCAATTTCGCGGCTGAAGGCGCCGTCCAGCGATCGCATGGCCTGACGGGCGGCCTGTTCTGACGCGCTGTCGATCAGATCAGCAATGGCTTCTGCCTGGGTCAGGTCAATTTTATTGTTGAGGAAGGCGCGTTCGGAGAACTCTCCGGGGCGGGCCATGCGCGCGCCAGAGCGAAGACAGGCTTTCAGCAGCCGATCCATAATTACCGGGCCACCGTGACCCTGGAGTTCCAGCACGTCTTCGCCGGTAAAAGAATTGGGGCCTGGAAAGTAGAGCGCAAGGCCCTGATCGATCACATCGGTCTGGCCGTCGAGCACTTCCCGGAAGTGGGCAAAATGGGCGCGGCGTGGTTCCGGTGCCCGGCTCATCAGCGCCTGGGCAATGCGAAGAGCGTCGGGGCCGGAAATACGCACGATGCCGACGCCGCCCTTGCCGGGAGGCGTGGCAATGGCGGCGATGGTATCGCTGCGGCTCATAATCAGCGGGTCGAAAGACCGGCTTTTTCAATGCGCCGCGTGATGATGTATTGCTGCACAATCGACAGGGTGTTGTTGACGACCCAGTACAGCACCAGACCTGCAGGGAAGAACAGGAAGAAGAAGGTGAACACAATGGGCATCCATTGCATGATCTTCGCCTGCATCGGGTCAGCCGGTGGCGGATTAAGCTTCTGCTGTATGAACATGGAGACGCCCATGATCAGCGGCAGAATAAAGTAAGGGTCCATCGCCGAGAGGTCGTTAATCCACAGCATAAATGGGGCGTGGCGAAGCTCTACACTCTCCATCAATACCCAGTAGAGCGCAATGAACACGGGCATTTGCACCAGCATGGGTAGGCAGCCGCCAATGGGATTGATCTTTTCTTTTTTATACAACTCCATCATGGCCTGGGATTGCTTTTGACGGTCGTCGGCGTAGCGTTCGCGCAATTCCATGAGTTTGGGCTGAACACGGCGCATATTGGCCATTGAGGTAAAGGCTTTGGCGTTGAGCTGGAAGAAGGCGATCTTCACCATCAGCGTCAGTACGATAATCGACCAGCCCCAGTTGCCGAACACACCGTGGATTTTTGTCAGCAGCCAGAACAGGGGTTGGGCAATCCACCACAGCCAGCCGTAATCCACGGTCAACTCGAGGCCGGGGGATATTTCTTCCAGTCGATACTGGTCTTTGGGGCCGATATAAATAGCGGCGTCGATGTCACCCTGCGTGCCTGCTGCCACGCTGGTTGCGGGGGAGGTAAAGCGGGCAATGTTCATGTCGTTGCTGGTGACAACGGTATTGAAGCGGTTGCTGGCCGATTGGTCGGGTACCCACGCACTCACAAAATAGTGCTGGATGATCGCGATCCAGCCCCCTTCCATTTCTTCCTTAACAGGCTTGTCGCGCAGTTTTTGGAAGGGACGCTTATTGTAGGGGTCTTCGCTGGTGGCGTAGGCCACGCCGATAAACGGCTTCATGGCGAACAGACCGTCGTTATTGACACTGGGGTCAGCGCTGTTGCCGCGCTTCAGTTGGCCGAACAGTTGCGCAGAGAACGGCTCAGTAGAGCGGTTATCGATCAGGTATTTCATGCCGATCAGATAGTCACCGCGCTGGAGGGTAAAGCGTTTGATAATGCTGATGTCGTCACTGTAGGCGTAGTGAAGGTCAATGCTCACACTGTCTTCACCGTCGGCGAGAGTCAGGTTTTCCTCGGCGGCGCGGAAGCGGGGGCGGCCATCAGCGGTATCCGTGGCATTTTTGCCGATCAAGCCGCTCTGGGCGGTGAAGCGGCGGCGCTGGTTGTTCTCCAGCAGGACAAAGGCATCGTCTGATTCGAGGCCGTCTTTGTGCTCAAGCATGGCGGCGTACACAATGTCGCCGCCTTGAAGGTCAATTTTCAGATCCAGCACATCGCTTTTCAGCGTCACATAGCGGGCGTTACTGGCGGTGCCGCTCGAGAGCTCAGGCATTGCCTCGGCCACATCATCGTGTGCCGCGGGCAGCTCGCCGTTGGCCTCGGTGGATGGCAGGTCCGCTGCCGGCTCAGAGGTGTTTGTATCAACATCGGCGGCGGCCGCCAGCGGCGCGTTCGGTGAAACGTCGAAGTTTTTCCACTCGACGAGCAGCATCACCGATAAGGCGGCGATAGCGGCAATAAGAAGGTAGCGCTGAATATCAATCATTGCTTGATAGCCTTGGTGGAATTGGAATGGTTGTCGCAGTGCGGACAGGGTGGAACCGGATCATAGCCACCGGGGTGGAAGGGGTGGCAGCGCCCGATGCGGCGCACACTGAGCCAGGTGCCTCGCAAGGCGCCGTGGCGGGAGATGGCTTCGGCAGCGTAGTGTGAACACGTGGGATAGAAACGGCAGTGCGGTGCCATCAGCGGACTGATGCACAGCCGGTAAAACGTAATGCAGGCAATTAATAGGCGCTGCAAGGCGTCAGTCCTCTCGCTGGCGAAGCTGCTTCTCGGCGCATTTTTCAAGCTGTCGCCACAACTGCTTGCAGCAGCGGTGAAGCTCGGCGTTGTCGAGTTGGTCTACTCCCCGACGAGCCAGCACAATAACATCGATACCGGGCAATCGCGACCGCTGTAGGCGGAAGCTTTCTCGAATAATGCGCTTTACGCGATTGCGTTGAACGGCAAGGCGCACATTCTTTTTGGCAATCACTAAGCCCAGACGCGGGTGATCCAGACCATTATTGTTGGCGAGAAACAGCAGCTCGGCGGTCGAGACCTTCAGACGAGAATGATCAAAGACCGCCTGGTAATCGCCGGCATTGAGTAGTCGCAGTGATTTATCAAAGCAGAAGTCCACTGCAATACCAGCATTACCTGCGTGATGGATTAGGCTGACAGTACGGCGCGGCCTTTGGCACGACGACGGTTGATCACCTTGCGGCCGTTTTTGGTTGCCATACGAGCGCGGAAACCGTGAGTACGGGCGCGTTTCAGGTTGCTGGGTTGAAAAGTTCTTTTGCTCATCGTTCTGTCCGTTCGTGGTGTCGGATTCGCCAGGAGCACCTCGTGCTTGCTGACGCCAGACCGGAAGCCGGGCCTGGGCGGCAAAAAATCGGATCGCGAATTTTAGTGGAGGGCTGAGGGAATAGCAATGCCTGCAGAGCCTTTAATTTTGCGGCCTGCGGGGTTTCTGCAAGAGACTGGGCAGCGCCCGTGCTACTCAGAATATCGCCTTGTCACATGCTTTGCACATTGTATCCACAGGGAGGTCACAGAGTTATCCACATTTCTGTTGGTGTCTTCGTTGGTGAGCGCCTTTTTGTTACTATATCTCATTGAAAAAATAGTCTTTTTTTGTTTGTTCTTGCTGTTGATAAAATCAAGATAAGTGTGGATAACCCCATTGCTTGGGCGTAGAATCAGCGGTCTGCTCTGGGGTTTTCAGGGCATTGAGGATGCCGGGTTGGCATGTAACCGAATGAGACCAGCCCGACCGGCCCTATCGCGGTGATTGTTAGGCCCTTTGATTATTGGTCGCAGGGCTCACGGCGGGGTCTATCGTGGATATAAGAAAGTAGGAGCGAAATTTTGTCTGAGGGTACATGGCAGCGTTGCGTCGGTCATTTGCAAGAAGAACTGCCAGCTCAGCAATTTAACACTTGGATTCGTCCGTTGCGGCTTGAAGTTGGCGACGGCTGGATCCGCTTGCTGGCACCAAACCGCTTCGTGCGCGATTGGGTCAATGACCGTTTCTTTGCACGTATTCGGGAGCTGGTATCGGAGTTTTCTCCCGAAGAAATGCCTATCAATATTGAGCTTGCAGTCGCTGATCGTCAGCCGCCGCCGGTCTCTGTGCCCCCCTCTCCCCCGGTGACCACAGCGCTAGCGTCGACACCTGGTGCGGCGATGGCACCCCCAGCATCTGTTCAGGAGGAATTTATAGAGGATCCCGGATACCGTGAACCGGAGCCTGTTGTTGCAAGCTCGCCCGTCGCGCCGGCAGTCCAGCGCCAGGTCGAGGTTGAGGGGGGGATCCGTCACCAGAGCTCCCTGATGGATGCCTATACGTTTGAAACCTTTGTGGAAGGCAAATCCAACCAGTTGGCGAGAGCTGCTGCCAGTCAGGTTGCGGAAAATCCCGGGCGAGCCTATAACCCTTTGTTCTTATATGGCGGTGTCGGTCTGGGTAAAACGCATTTGATGCACGCAGTGGGCAATTCACTGATGCAGCAAAACCCCAATGCCCGCGTAGTCTATCTGCACTCTGAGCGCTTTGTGGCCGACATGGTGAAGGCGCTACAGCTTAATGCGATCAATGAATTCAAGCGGTACTACCGGTCGGTGGACGCGCTGCTCATTGACGATATTCAGTTCTTCTCTGGCAAGGAGCGATCTCAGGAAGAGTTTTTCCACACCTTTAATGCCCTGTTGGAGGGTGGTCAGCAGATGATTTTGACCTGCGATCGCTATCCCAAGGAGATAAAGGGTTTGGAGGAGCGCCTGAAATCGCGCTTTGGTTGGGGGCTCACTGTAGCGGTGGAGCCGCCGGAGCTTGAGACCCGAGTGGCGATTCTGTTGAAGAAGGCCGAGCAAGAGAAGATCGCCCTACCCTCCGACGCGGCTTTCTTTATTGCGCAGCGTGTTCGTTCCAATGTGCGGGAGCTGGAAGGTGTGCTGAAGCGAGTGATTGCCAGCTCACGGTTCATGGCGCGCCCCATTGATATTCCGCTGATTAAGGAATCCCTCAAAGATTTGCTTGCCTTGCAGGATAAACAGGTGAGTCTCGATAATATTCAGCGGACGGTGGCGGAGTATTACAAGATCAAGATTTCTGATCTGATGTCAAAGCGGCGCAGTCGTTCGGTGGCGCGGCCCCGTCAGTTGGCCATGGCGCTGTCAAAAGAGCTGACGAACCATAGCTTGCCGGAAATTGGCGAGGGATTTGGTGGTCGGGACCACACCACAGTGCTTCATGCCTGCCGGAAAATCAAAGAGTTGCGCGATAGCGATGGTGACATTCGCGAGGACTACAAGAATTTGATCCGGCTGCTGACAACATGATGTTTTTAATGCACTTTTTGTAATAAAGTGTAGAGATTCCAGCTTTTTCACCAGCGCAGCTCGGCGCTTGGCGGTCAATACGAATAACGGGACGATAGACGATGAAATTTTCCATATCCAGGGACGCCCTCATCAAACCCCTGAACCTAGTAGCCGGTGTGGTGGAGCGCCGCCAGACCCTTCCCATTCTCGCCAATGTGCAGCTAGTGCTGGATGGTCAACAACTTTCACTGACAGGGACGGACCTTGAGGTAGAGCTGATCGGTCGCGTTGATCTGGGTGAAGCGTCAGCGGGCCTGGAAGCTGGCGAAATTACTGTTCCTGCCAAAAAGCTGGTGGATATTTGTAAAGCGCTGCCTGATGGAGCGGTTATTGATGTCAGCCAAGACGAACAGAAGCTGATCATCAAGTCCGGCCGCAGCCGGTTTCAGCTGTCCACTCTTCCCGCCAGTGATTTCCCCAGTGTTGAACAAGGACACGGGGGGCAGCGTTTTACCCTCAAGCAAGGCGATCTTAAGCGTCTGATTGAGCGTACCAGTTTTGCGATGGCTCAGCAGGATGTCCGTTATTACCTCAATGGAATGCTGTTCGAAGTGAGCAACGGGATGTTGCGGGTGGTGGCCACTGACGGGCATCGCCTGGCTATGGCTAGCCTCAAAGGTGATATTAATGTCAGCAACACGGCTCAGGTCATTCTCCCGAGGAAAGGCGTTATCGAGTTGGGCAGGCTGCTCATCAATGAAAATGAAGAAGCCGAGTTATTCGTGGGCAGTAATCATATTCGAGTTGTCACGCCGGAGTTCACGTTTACGTCCAAGTTGATCGACGGCAAGTTTCCGGATTATGAGCGTGTGTTGCCACGCGGTGGTAGCAAGGTGGTTCTCGGTAGCCGTGCTGATCTCAAACAGGCATTTGCGCGCACAGCGATTTTGTCGAACGAAAAATACCGCGGCATCCGCCTTTTGCTGACTTCTGGCAACCTGCAGATTGTGGCTAACAACCCCGAGCAGGAAGAAGCCGAAGAAATCGTAGCCGTGGACTACGAGGGCGATAGCCTGGAAATCGGCTTCAACGTGAGCTATCTGCTGGACGTGCTGTCTGCGATCAATAGCGAATCGGTGAAGTTCACCATGTCTGATTCCAATAGCTCGGCGTTGGTCGAAGAAGCCGAAAACAGCGACAGCCAGTACGTTGTTATGCCGATGAGGCTGTAATGCCAGCGATTGCGACCCGCAATAACGTCAATCGGCTGTCTTCGGGCAGCCGTTTTTGTATCGTAGCCCTTCTATTTTCATGTTGATCCGTGAGTTGCATCTGTCTCACTTCCGCAATCTGGCACAAGCCAGTTTGGAAGATCTGGATCAGTTCAATTTAATCCATGGCCGTAATGGCAGTGGGAAAACCTCTATCCTTGAGGCGATTCATATGCTTTCGTTGACGCGATCGTTTCGGTCACGGCAGGTGGAAAGCATCATCCAGTTTGAGTCGCCAGCATTGGTCGTCCGCGCGTTGCTTGATTCGGGGGGAGACCGCCGGAATCTCGGTATTCAACGGGGGAAGGATAAGTCGCTGGTGCTTAAATACGGCGGCGAGCGATTGCGCTCCTTTACCGACCTTTCCGGTCTGTTGCCGGTTCAGTTGATCAATCCCGATAGTTTTATGTTGCTGGAGGGCTCCCCAGCAGTGAGGCGCCAGTTTTTGGACTGGTCAGTGTTCCACGTGAAACATCTAGGCTTTTATCAGGAGTGGAGTCGTTACAGAAAGGCGTTGAAACAGCGAAATGCCCTCCTCAGACGTGGTAAACTATCCCCTTCCATGCTGGCGCCCTGGGAAGAAGAAATCGCGCTGACAGGGGCTAAAATTACGGCCATGCGCAGGCGGCAGTTCGAGTTGACGGAAAAGGCGTATCAGGCAATTTCCGCCGAGTTGCTGGCAAGCTTGGGTGACGCGTCTTTCCAGGGGCATGATGTTTCCTTGTCGATGCGCTTTTCGCCCGGCTGGGATGATCGCGAGGGTGAAGGCGGTGAAAGTGCTCTCCTCCAGATTTTGGAGCAGGCTCGGGAGCAGGATGCCAGGCAGGGGTTTACCCGAGTTGGGCCTCATCGTGCCGATATCCGCTTTTCCATGAGCGGTTTGCCCGCTCAGGATGTGTTATCCAGAGGGCAGATAAAAACCGTTGTTTGTGCGTTGAAATTGGCGCAGGCGAAGATGTTGATCGCCGAGGGTTTGGATGTGGCGCTGCTGCTGGATGACCTCCCGGCTGAGCTGGACAGACAGCGTAGAGCTGCTCTGTTTTCGGTGGTGTCCCAGTTGGGCGCGCAGGTTTTTGCAACATCCATAGATGAGTCCGATCTGGACGAGGCGTGGTTTGCTTGCGCTGAAAAAGTGAAAAGGTTTCACGTGGAACATTGCTGTCGAGGCAATGCCGAGGCAGAAAAATAGGCTTGCTGCAGGGCAAGGCGCTGGTGTTAGAGGCAAAGAATGACTGACGAAAACAAAAACTACGACTCCTCAAGTATCAAGGTGCTTAAAGGTCTGGACGCAGTAAGAAAGCGGCCAGGTATGTACATCGGTGACACCGACGACGGAACCGGGCTCCACCATATGGTGTTTGAGGTCGTCGATAACTCCATTGACGAAGCCCTGGCCGGTTACTGCAGCAAAATACAAATTACCATTCACCCCGATGAATCTATTACGGTAAGCGATGATGGCCGTGGTATTCCGACTGAAATTCACGAAGAAGGGGTTTCAGCAGCCGAAGTAATCATGACCGTTCTGCACGCAGGCGGTAAGTTTGATGACAATACCTACAAAGTGTCCGGTGGTCTTCACGGCGTCGGGGTGTCGGTGGTCAATGCCTTGTCAGAAGAGCTGCGTCTGACTATCCGCCGCGGTGGCAAGGTTCATGAGCAAATTTACAAACACGGCGTCCCTCAAGCTCCACTGGAGGTGATTGGCGATACTGAGCGCAGCGGTACCGAAGTGCGCTTTAAGCCGAGTAAAGAAACATTCACCAACATCGAGTTTCATTTTGACTACCTTGCCAAGCGGATTCGTGAGCTGGCTTTCCTTAACTCCGGCATCAACATTGAGCTTCACGACGAGCGCAGCGGTGAAAAGGAAACCTTCTGTTACGAAGGTGGCTTGAGTGCCTTTGTTGGCTACCTGAACAACAATAAGTCGGCGATTAACAATGTCTTCCATTTCAATACCGAAGCCGATGGCATTGGTGTCGAAGTCGCATTGCAGTGGAATGATAGCTTTCAGGAAAACATCTTCTGCTACACCAACAATATTCCCCAGCGGGATGGGGGTACGCACCTTGCGGGCTTCCGTGCTGGCCTGACTCGCAATCTCAACAACTACATTGAAAGCGAGGGCCTGGCTAAAAAGGCCAAGGTCTCAACGACCGGTGATGACGCGCGTGAAGGTCTGACGGCCGTGATTTCGGTGAAAGTCCCCGACCCGAAATTCTCTTCTCAAACCAAAGACAAGCTGGTTTCCAGTGAGGTGAAGACAGTTGTCGAGCAGGCGATGGCGGCTAAATTTGGCGATTTCCTGCTGGAAAGTCCGAATGAAGCCAAGCAAATTGTGCAGAAAATGCTGGATGCCGCCCGTGCAAGGGAAGCCGCCCGTAAAGCCCGCGAGATGACTCGACGCAAAGGGGCTCTGGATATTGCCGGGCTGCCTGGGAAGCTGGCTGACTGTCAGGAAAAAGACCCTGCCCTATCAGAACTGTACCTGGTGGAGGGTGACTCGGCCGGTGGTTCAGCCAAACAAGGCCGTGATCGGCGAACGCAGGCCATTTTGCCACTCAAAGGTAAAATCCTTAATGTTGAAAAAGCCCGCTTCGATAAGATGCTGTCCTCCGCCGAGGTGGGCACCATCGTTACCGCGCTGGGCTGCGGTATTGGTAAAGAAGAGTTTAATCTGGAAAAGCTTCGCTACCACCAGATTATTATCATGACGGATGCGGATGTCGACGGCTCCCACATTCGCACACTGCTGCTCACCTTTTTCTTCAGACAGATGCCTGAGCTGATCGAAAATGGCTATGTGTATATTGCTCAGCCCCCCTTGTATAAAATTGGTCGCGGCAAGCAACACCAGTACCTGAAAGACGAAGGGGCATTGGCGAACTATTTGACGCAAAACGCCCTGGAAGGTGCCTCACTGTATGTGAATCCCGATGCAGCGCCGATCAGTGGTGCGGGATTGGAAACCCTGGTTAACAGCTATCGTAAAGTTGAGGATATTACTCAGCGGCTGTCGCGCATCTATCCTGCTCGCTTGTTGCGCGAATTGGTTCATCTGCCAACGGTAACACCGGAGCAGCTTTCTGATAGAAGCGCGATGGATAGCTGGGCAACCGCGATGGCTGAAATGACGGTAGAGCTGGAAGCCCGCGATGCGCAGCACCGCTACGACGTGCGGATTGTGGAAGACGCCGAACTGCAGATTTTTGTGCCTGAAGTGCAGATTACTTCGCACGGAGTGAGCACTAACTATCGATTTGGGCGAGACCTGTTCAAGTCCGCAGACTACCAGGCTATTGCTGAACTGGGAGAAAGCCTGAAGGGGCTGCTCGAAGAAGGCGCCTACATCAAGCGTGGTGAGCGAACTCAGGAAGTCGAGTCGTTTGACGAGGTGATGCAGTGGTTGATGGCTCAGGCGGAGCGCGGCGTGAACATTCAGCGCTATAAAGGTCTGGGAGAAATGAATCCGGATCAGCTCTGGGAAACCACTATGGACCCGGATGCCCGCCGCATGCTGCGTGTCACGATTGAGGATGCGATTGCCGCTGATCAGATATTCACTTGTCTGATGGGCGATCAAGTAGAGCCTCGTCGGGACTTCATCGAAAGCAATGCACTGAAGGTGGCCAACCTCGACGTGTAATGCTGACATCTGTCTGTCCCGTCCTGACATAGGTTGTCAGGTTTCAAGGAGCCGCTTCCGT
>CERC01032646.1_pt1 | contig 22781 bp, 20 predicted proteins | sample 530921 | NCBI WGS metagenome assembly CERC01 (sample SAMEA2621099, study PRJEB7988) | marine metagenome | isolation source: saline water (ENVO:00002010), including
ATCCAACCTTGGCGATCACATCGCCCTGCCGCACGACATCACCGACCTGCACATTCATCTCCGACAGATGCAAAAAGGCCGACACAACGCCAAGGCCGTGATCAACAAACAATGTCGCACCGGAAAAATACATATCGGGGTGCGCCAGCGTCACAATACCATCCGCTGGCGCAATGACGGGCGTGCCAGCCGGAACCGCGATATCAATGCCCCAATGCGGCGCACGCGGCTCGCCGTTCAGAATCCGTTGTGATCCATACACGCCACTGATCGGGCCCACTGCCGGCCAGACAAAGCCGCTTTGCAGGAAATCCTCGGCAAAACGTTCGGTTCGCGCTTCGCGCGCCTGACGCGAATCATCCTGAATGCGGCTGATGACGTCCGGGTCGGGGTTGACCATTTTGGGTGCCAGGCCGTCAATACGCTGAATATTGAATTCACGATCAGCAATGTCGTAACTGAACGACTCAACACTGCCGTCGGCATGGCGGACACTGACCCGTGCTGGGCCTTCGTAATCACGCGGGAACCCCAAAACGAACCGGCCATCCGATGCGATAGTGTCAATCGCCACATCATCAAGCAACACCTTGGATCCCGCATCGGTTTGCCCAAAAACAATCCCGCCCTGAACAAACTGGCCTTGATAGGTTGGCTCGGCCGCCTCGGCAGACAACCCAACCATCAGAAGGCCAGCTGCGGCCAGCATGCCGGAAATGGTCATACGCATCACAAGAGGCTCCCTTGCCTGTCATCGTCCTTGGGACTTGGATTTTTCTTCTTTGCCGGTTTTTGCCTGGCTGGCTTTTCGGCCTTCGCGGTCGCTGGCTCTGAGGATGTCTCTGTGTTGGCAGCATCCCCAGTTCCGCCCGTGTCAGAAGCGGGTTTGACATCGACACCCGCGCCTGCCGTCACCCGTGTCACGCCATCGCCCATTTCAAGATCATATCCTTCACCCGCAACAATATCAGCCGACTTGCCAATCAGATTTCCTGCGCTATCACGCACCACGGCGAAACCGCGTTTCAGCACATTGCGATAGGAATAACTCTCCAACAGCCGGTCGTAACGGGCAAGTCCCTCTGCCTCGCGGTTAAGCGTATTGCGAATGGCAGCTTGCAGACGGGTACCAAGATCAATGATCTGTTTGTCGGCCCGGGCAACGTCGCGCTTGGCATCACTTGGTCGCAGGCCCGCAGTTGCCCGATCAAGGCGGGATTGCTGCATCTGAAGAGCGGATTTCATCGCACCATCCAGACGAAGCGCCGCATTGTCCAGACGCCCGCGTTTTTCCGAAAGCTGTTCACGCGGGCTGACCAGTCGCGCGCTGGCCTCGTTCAACCGCGCCCGGGCTTGTTGCGTGACATTGACCGCTGCGCGCGGCAAACGATCCGCCCAGTTATCAAGGGTCTGGCTGCGTTCCTCAAGCATGCGCTTGGGATCGCCCAAACCACGCGCCAGACTTTCAAGTGCCGTTTTCTTTTCAACGCCCAAACGCCGCACGGCTTGGGCCAGGCGAACACCATCTTCCTCGACCTGGCCGATCAGCTCGCCGCGCACTGGTACGGCCTTTTCCGCCGCCCCGGTCGGGGTGGGCGCGCGCAGATCGGAAACAAAGTCAATCAACGTGGTGTCGGTTTCATGCCCGACGGCCGAAATCACCGGAATATCGGACTCGGCCACCGCCCGGGCAACGATTTCCTCGTTAAACGACCACAGATCTTCAAGCGATCCACCACCGCGCGCAACAATCAGCACATCCGGGCGCGGGATCTGGCCATAAGGCAAAAGATCATTAAAACCGCGCACGGCTTCGGCCACCTGATCGGCTGCCCCCTGTCCCTGCACAAGGACCGGCCATAGCAAAACCCGGCGCGGGAAACGATCGCGCAGGCGATGCATGATATCGCGGATCACGGCACCCGTGGGCGATGTGACAATCCCGATGACATCGGGCAGGAACGGGATCGGCTTTTTGCGTTCGGGCTCAAACAGGCCTTCGGCAGCCAGTTTCTTTTTGCGTTCTTCCAGAAGCTTTAAAAGCGCGCCTTCACCCGCGACTTCCATCGTCTCGATAACGATCTGGTATTTTGATCGGCCCGGAAAAGTTGTCAGGCGCCCGGTAACGATGACTTCCATGCCGTCTTCGGGCACAAGGCCAAGCTTGCCCGCCTGCCCGCGCCAGCACACACCATCAAGCACCGCCTTGTCGTCTTTCAGCGCAAGATACATATGCCCACTGGCCGCGCGCTTGAACCCGGAAATTTCGCCGCGCACCCGAACAAAGGAAAAGGCATCCTCCACGGTCCGCTTCAACGCATTCGAAAGGTCGGAAACTGAAAATTCGGGCGCATTTCCTGTTTTCACAGGCGTTTCTGGAACCGGGGCATAAGGGTCGAACAAATCTTGCGTCATCAAGGGTACTTTATGCTAAAAGCCCGCATTATTTGTTAAGCGGGGTGGGTTTGGCACAAGCCTAGTTCATCGCGCATGGACCATCAAGCAATCGGACAAGTCGAAGGATAAAGTCATGAAGGTTCTGGTCGTTGGCGGCGGCGGACGTGAACACGCACTGTGCTGGGCGATTGCGCGCAGCCCGCGCATTTCCAAACTGTGGTGTGCACCGGGCAATGCCGGGATTGCAGACAGCGCCGAATGCGTTGCGATTTCCGATAGCGACATTGATGGTCTGGTAAATTTTGCCTCGGACAACGCGGTTGATCTGGTCGTTGTCGGCCCAGAAGCCCCGCTGGTTGCTGGCCTTGTTGATGCACTGGATGCCAAAGGCATCAAATCATTCGGCTGTTCCAAGGCAGCCGCCCAGTTGGAAGGCTCCAAGGGCTTCATGAAGGATATGGTGGCAAAGTTCGGTGTGCCGACCGCTGCCTATGGCCGTTTTACCGATCCCAAAGACGCCAAAGCGTTTGTCGAGAAACAGGGCGCACCGATTGTGGTCAAGACCGATGGCCTGGCGGCGGGCAAAGGTGTGACCATTTGTATGACAAATGACGAAGCCTTTGCCGCGATTGAAGAATGCATGGTGGGCGGCAAGTTTGGCGATGCAGGCGCGGAAATCGTGATCGAGGAATTCCTCAAAGGTGAGGAAGCCTCATTTTTTGCTGTTTGTGATGGCGAAAACGTCATTCCGCTGGTCGCAGCCCAGGATCACAAGGCCGTTGGCGAAGGCGATACCGGCCCCAATACGGGCGGCATGGGGGCCTATTCCCCGGCCCCGGTCTTTACCGATGCGGTCGAAGCCAAGGTCATGGATCAGATCATTATCCCGACCGTCAAGGGCATGGCCGCAGAAGGCCATCCGTTCAAGGGTGTGCTGTTTGCCGGTCTGATGATTGATGATGCAGGCAATCCGAAACTGATCGAATACAACATTCGTTTTGGCGACCCGGAATGTCAGGTGCTGATGACGCGTCTGAAATCAGACGTGCTTGATATCCTTGACGGGGCGGCCACCGGCACGCTCGATAAAGTCAAACCCGAATGGCACGATGAAACCGCGATGGTGGTTGTTATGGCGGCGAAGGGCTATCCGGGGTCCTACGAAAAAGGGACCGAGATCAAAAACGTTGCGGCGGCAGACGCCATGGACAAAGTCAAGGTCCTGCATGCCGGCACCAAGATGGATGGCGACAAGCTGGTTGCGACCGGTGGCCGCGTTCTTGGTGTGACCGCGCGCGGTGCGACGGTGACCGAAACCCAGAAACGCGCCTATGAGGCGGTTGATGCAATTGATTGGGATGGTGGTTTCTGCCGCCGCGATATCGGCTGGCGTGCGGTTGCCCGCGAACAGGGCTAAGCACCAAACAGCCCCAGATGCTGAAATCAAAGGACCGGGTTACGCAACCCGGTCTTTTTTATGGATCCGGTTTTCTGGCTGCCTGCGTGATAACGGATATGGCAGCGGCCCTGATCATCAATCTCGATATCGGCGGCAACCCCGAAAACATCGCGAAGGTTTTGCGATGTCAAAATCTGTTCGGGCGTACCAAGCGCGATCAGCTTGCCACCATCCATCATCGCAATCCGGTCACAAAACATCGCCGCATGGTTTAGATCATGCAGGGCGGCCACCACGGTGACCGGCAGTGCGCGCACCAGTTCAAGCAGGCCCAGCTGATGATGGATATCAAGATGGTTGGTCGGTTCATCAAGCAACAGGAAATCGGGCTGCTGGGTCAAGGCACGGGCGATGTGAACGCGCTGCTTTTCGCCCCCCGAAAGCGTATGCCACATCCGGTCGGCAAAGGGCCCCATTTCAACACTGGCAAGGGCTTCGCACACGATGGCGTCGTCGTGCCCTGACCATGGTGACAGCAAACTAAGGTACGGCGTTCGACCAAGCGCAACGGCATCACGCACGGTAATACGGTCGATGGTGTCGGCCTGTTGTTCGACAAAGCCGATATGACGGGCAAGGTTGCGCCGACCGATTTTCTTCATCGGCTGATCCCCCAGCAATGCCTGCCCGGTCGAAGGGGCACGAATACCGCCCAGAACCGACATCATGCTGGTTTTGCCCGACCCGTTTGGCCCGATCACGCCAAGAAACTCGCCACGTGTCACGCGAAGCGACACGTCGCTGATGATCTTTTTGAATCCGGCATTCCAGCCGACATTGCGTAATTCGAGGCTCATCGCAACACCCGCCCATGACACAGGATGATCGCAAAGGCCGGTGCCCCGATAAGTGCCGTGATCACCCCGATGGGCAGGACCTGACCATCAAGGATGATGCGCGATACAATATCGGCCGCCACAAGGAACACCGCCCCGATCAGGGCCGATGCCGGCAACAGAAATCCGTGCCGTGTTCCAACAAAGAACCGCGCGGCATGGGGAATAACCAGTCCGACAAAGCCGATGGCCCCGACAATACTGACCATCACCGCGGTCATCGAGGCGGCGATGGCAATCAACACCACATAAACCCGTCGCACCGGCACACCAAGGGATGCTGCCGATTCCACGCCAAAGGTAAAGGCATCAAGCGCACGGGAATACCAAAGGCAGACCAACAAGCCGATAACGGCCACCGGAAGCGCAAGATAGACATCCGGCCACCGCACGCCGCTTAGATTGCCAAGCAACCAGAACATCACCCCACGGGCCTCGTCCGCCGTGGCGGCCTTGGTCACGATAAATGACGTCAATGCGTTAAACAGTTGCGATCCGGCAACCCCGGCCAGAATGATGGCACCTGCTCCGCGCCCGGCCGGAATGGCCAAAAGCGCCACAAACCCGAACGCCACCAACGCGCCGACAAAGGCCCCAAGCGACAGGGAAACCATCCCCGCGCCGAACCCCAGAATGGCGACACTGACCGCACCGGTCGATGCCCCGGCCGAAATGCCCAGTAAGTAGGGATCCGCCAGACTATTGCGCAAAAGCGCCTGCAAAACAGCGCCCGATAGCGCAAGGGATGCGCCGCAGGCCGCCGCCACCATCGCACGCGATATCCGGTAATTCCAGATGATCCCGGCATCAATCGGATCAACGTCATAGCCCGCCTGCCAAAGATGATTGGCAATGGTCTGAAGCACGGTGCCAAGGGGAATGTGTGTTTCCCCCTTGGCTGCCGCCATCGCGATGACGCCAACAAGCAAAACCAAAGCACCAATACTGACACCGGCCCGCATAAGATATGCCCGACCCGCCAGCGATTGCCCGGGTGGCTGAACCGGCTGCTGAACTGGCGATGTTTCAAACATTGAATTCTCCGGGCATATCAGGCGCCTTTGGCAGTGCAGGTCAGTTCGAAGCACTTAGTCGTTCGACGGCTTCGGCAAGTGTTTCAATACCATTGATCAGGCGAATGGTCGGATCCATCGACTGGGCGTCCATCACCACGATATTACCATTGCGCACCGCCTTCATCTGACTTGCGACCGGATCAGTTTTCAGGAAGTCCATCTTGACCTGCCAGTCATCGGCCGGAAAACGCCGACGTCCCATTTTACCAATCACGATGATATCAGGGTTGGCGCGCGCGATGGTTTCCCAGCCAACGGTCGGCCATTCTTCATTGCTGTCAATGATGTTACGAACACCAAGTTTGCCCGCGATATAGCCCGCCGCGCCGTTTTTGCCCGCCACATAGGGATCACTGTTGATTTCGGGGCTGGAAAACCAGAAGACGGCAGAAACATTGTCATGGCCGCTTGCCGTCACACGTTCCAATGAGTTCGCCTGACGTTCCTTCAAGGTGGCAATCAGTTCTTCACCGCGATCTTCGACATCAAAAATCTGCGCCAGATCGGCAATCTCGCGATAAATCAGATCCATGGTGAATCCTTCGTGACGCACCCCGTCACCGCCACCGGCATTGTCCTTGCCCACACAATCGGCAGGTGCTGTGTAGACGGGAATGGACAGTTCGTTGAACTGTTCGGTGGTGCCGACGGTGCCCTTGGGCCCGACATGCCACTGATACTGGGTGGCAACCAGTTGCGGCTTTTGCGCGACAACGGTTTCGAACCCCGGATCATTGTCGGCCAGGCGCGGCACAGATGCGTTGACGTCCTTGAATTCATCCATCACCGGGCCGAACCAGACACCGGTACCCTTGACCTTATCGGCCAGGCCCAGCGAATAAAGAATTTCGGTCGTGCTTTGGCCCAGCGACACCACGCGTTCCGGGGCCGCGTCAAATTGCAGCACAGTCCCGCAGTTCTCGATACTGAGCGGATATTCGGTTGCGGACGCAAATGAAACAGATGAAATAAGACCAGCGGCAAACACCCCGACCGCCAGTACACGTTTATCGTGATTGATCACTTTGACTTCCCTCTTGCTGATGCGCTGATCCGGGACCGTTTTGGATGATCCGGTTTCAACGCACCGTCACGTGTTATGTTATAACATAACACCACTTTTGCTGCTGTCAATGGACCGGCAAAAGTGTCAGGAGAAGGCGGAAGATGTCAGGCTTAAAGCTTAGGGAAACTGCACTAAACTGTTGGGCCAAGACACGTACCGACATTCTCCGGGGCACCCCGCCCGGTCCGTCGTCTTCGTGTCGGCAGGTCTCCTGGCTTGCGGGTCAATGCATTTTCCCTGGCCTTCCCGGGTTGATCCCAGTGGCATTGGTCAGAAAAATGCTCTCCGCCTACAGTTGCGGGGGCAGCTTCGGTTAATGAGCCCATGTTCGGCTCATCTCGAATTCCCTTTATCCGAAATCGGATACCGACACGTCACGGTTAGATTAAACCAAAAACACGGTCAAGGAAATTGGCAGACCACCAGCGGCATTAACGCTGCGCCTCCATGCATAAAATGCAGTTGATACGACCTTGAATTTGCCATGTTTCATCCCGATTACCTCCACACTGCCGGGTATGCTTTCCCGACAGCTTAAACCACTGGAATGTGATGAACATGACGACTTCTGTTGAACGCAGACGCTTTTTGAAATCCATCGCGGCAGCCGGACTTATCCTGCCGGGAATGTCGATCTATCAGCATGCTTTGGCAGATGTCGAAGGCCTTGATCTTGGTTCGGCACAGCCCTTTGATTTTGCCAATCTGATTTCACGCGCCAAATCCATGGCCGCATCGCCATATGAGGCCCCTGTTGCACCAAATCCGGAAATTGTCGGCAGGATTGATTACGACACGCACGGCAAGCTGCACTACAAATGCGATCATTCGCCGTTTTCTGATGGGTCGGGCACCTATCCGGTGACCTTTTTCCATCTGGGTATGTATTTCGCCAAACCGGTGCATATGTATCTTCTGGAAAACGGGCAGGCACGCGAGGTGATCTATAAGCCCGATTACTTTGACATGCCCGAAGACAGCATCGCCCGCCAACTGCCCGCCAATAGCGGCTTTGCCGGTTTTCGCCTGCATGAAAATCAGGCGCGCGATGACTGGAAAACCCAGGACTGGGCGGCATTTCTTGGTGCATCCTATTTCCGCGCCATTGGGGATGAAGGCCAATATGGTCTGTCGGCACGCGGGATTGCGGTCAATACCGCGACCTCTGTTCCCGAAGAATTCCCCGATTTCCGCCAATTCTTTATCGAACCGGCCAAAAACCCCGAAGACCCGGTGACGGTCTATGCCCTGCTGGATGGCCCCAGCATCACCGGGGCTTATAAATTCCTGCTGTATCGCGGCGAAGGGGTCACGATGGATGTCGAAAAGCATCTGTTTGTCCGCCGTGACATCGAACGCCTTGGCATCGCACCGCTGACCAGCATGTTCTGGTATTCCGAACAGAACAAATCGTTCCGCTTTGACTGGCGCCCGGAAGTGCATGACAGCGACGGGCTGGAGCTTTGGACCGGCAGCGGCGAACGCATCTGGCGACAGCTCAATAACCCGGAAACCATCCGTGCTTCGGCATTTGGTGATAACAACCCGCGTGGTTTTGGCCTGATGCAGCGTGATCGCGATGTGAAGAACTATCTGGATGGTGTGCGTTATCACCGCCGTCCCAGCCTGTGGGTCGAACCGCAAGGCGACTGGCATGACGGCGCGGTTCAGTTGATCGAAATTCCAACCGACGATGAAATCCACGATAACATTGCTGCCTTCTGGGTGCCGAATGGCGAAGCCAAGGCAGGCAACAGCTATCAGTTCAAATACCGGCTTTACTGGCAGGCCCATAACCCGTTCCCGGTCAAGGAACTGGCACGCGCCACCGCAACCCGCATGGGCCGTGGTGGCGAACCGGGCACCAACCGGCCCAAGGACGAAATCAAGTTTTCGGTCGAGTTCGAAGGCGATGTTCTGGGAACCCTTGCCTATGGCGAATTTCCGGAAATCGTCGTTTCAACGTCGCGCGGGGAAATTACCCGCACCAAGATCGAACCGATCATGGATACCCGCATCTGGCGTGCGGCCTTTGACCTTAAGGCGGCTGGCACCGATCCGGTTGATCTGCGCATGTATTTGAAACGCGGTGATAGCCCGCTCAGTGAAACCTGGATGTTCCAGCACCTGCCTGCACTTGGCAATCAGCAACAGGGGTAACCACCCCGCAGGACGACCGGAAACTGGTTCCCGTCAATTAGAACCGGCTGCCGGGAATACTGCCCTGGGACACCGTATTTGCTGGCTGACCCAGGATTGCGGTGATGTCACGCATGGGCGGCGCACCAAACATGCGGGCATATTCGCGACTGAACTGTGATGTGCTTTCATAGCCAACCGCATAGGCCGCACTTGCCGCATCCTTCATTTCGGCCAGCATGATCTGACGCGCTGTGGTCAGGCGCAGGCGTTTTTGATACTGAAGCGGGCTCATCGCCGTGACCTGCTTGAAATGATGATGGAAGGAAGACGGGCTCATATTGGCATGTTGCGCCAGCTCATCAACGCGAAGCGGCTTGTCAAAGTTGTCTTTCATCAAACGCAGGACGGCCGAGATGCGCTGCATGTTGCTGCCCCCCATCGCAAGGCGCGCAATAAAGACCCCCTGCCCGGTGCATAACAGCCGATAATGCACTTCACGCATCAAAAGCGGCAGCATGACCGGTATCTCGTCAGGACGATCAAGCAAATCCACAACGCGCAAAACCGCATCTACCAGTGACTGGGTGGTTTGTTCAACGAACAAGCCCCGTGTACTGTCGCCATCCACGCCAATGTCCAGATCCATGTTGGTGACAAGCTCGCTCAGGATCTGGCCGTCAAGGTCAAGCGACAGACTACGGTATGGTGCGTCTTCACTGGCATTGGTCACATGCCCGACCAGCGGCAAATCAACCGATGCCGCCAAAAGTTGGCCTGGCTCATAACGATAGACTTCCTGACCAAGCGTGACTTCCTTTGCCCCCGAAATAATCAGACACAGGCAAGGTTTGTAGATCGTTGGCACCTTCAGCGTCGGATTGGTCGCACGATACATCCACACCGGATCAATCGCGGTCCGTACCGCACCATCGACCTCACAGTATTTATCAATCAACTCGCAGAGCCGCTGGTAACTATCCATGCGCAGAATCCTTTATTTCCGGTATGTGCAGTATACATCCCGGAACCCAAGGTAAAAGACCGCAAAGACGGATTTGGAGGAATAGGCAATCGGTTTCGAGTTCTGTGTATTCAGAAATCACCGTTCTGACGACAGGTTATGGGCCATGGCACAAACATACGGAGGATGTCATGTCGAACCCCATCAATCATGTCGAAAACAAAACCGTTATCATCACCGGCGCAAGCAGCGGCATTGGCGAGGCCACTGCACGGCTTCTGGCCGAGCGCGGTGCAAATGTGGTTCTTGCTGCACGTCGCACCGAACGCCTTAACGAGATCGCAGCAGAGATCGAAGCCGCAGGCGGATCCGCAATGACCCGTTCCGTGGATGTCACCGACGCCGATAGTGTTGATGCCCTTGTCTATCATGCCAACAACCTGTTTGGCCGGGTCGACGCAATTTTCAACAATGCCGGTGTGATGCCGCTTGCGCCCATGTCGGAACTCAAAACCGGCGAATGGGACAACATGATCAATGTCAACATTCGCGGCGTTCTGAACGGGATTGCGGCCGTCCTGCCCCTGTTCAAGGAACAAGGTGGCGGCCATGTCATCAACACGGCCTCCATTGGTGCACATGTCGTTGTGCCAAGTGGTGTGGTCTATTGCGCGACCAAATATGCCGTCTGGGCCATTTCCGAAGGCCTGCGTCAGGAAAGCACTGATGTGCGCGTCACGACGATTTCGCCCGGCGTGGTCGAGACAGAGCTGGGTCATGACATCACCGACCCGACCAGCAAGGAACTGCTCACCCAGTTCCGCCAACTCGCCCTTAAGCCGGATGCGATTGCGCGGGCGGTTCTTTATGCACTCGATCAGCCCGCTGATGTCGACATCAACGAGGTGATCGTGCGTCCAACAGCATCGGCATTCTGATGAAGATCAGTTTGTATTCGCTATGTTTTCTAACCTTGCTGGTGGTGTTCGCACCACCAGCAAATGCCCAACAGGACACCGAGATGAACAGCAACGCCCCCCATCCTTATGTCGGCATGTGGGTCACCAGGGACGGTTATGTCCGTCAGGAACTTCGTGCCAACGGCCGCTATGACGAGGCCCGTGGCGAACGCCAGTCGGCCTATCAGGGTGACTATCAGATATCGGGGAACGACATCACCTATCAGGATGACACCGGCTTTACGGCCGATGGCTATTTTGAAAATGATGTCCTGTATCACGCTGGCATGGTGATGTTTCGTGAAACGGCTGAAGACTAGGCAGCCTTTGCAATCGGGCAAAGCAAATCGGGCGGGCACACAAAACCCGCCCGATTTTTGTTTCGTCAGAGACGCTCAAGGGCAATGACGGTATCGATGACTGATCCCTTCTCGCCCTTTGGTCCGGTTGCCATTCTTTCGAAATTATCGACTGCGATCTGACGCCAACAGGTGTGATCAAGTGACAGTGCATCAAGGGCTTCTTGCGGACTTGGAAACACCGTATCTTCTGGCGCCCACGACCATGAAGGCCGTGATCCATGGCTGGTAATGAGGAACAAACCACCCGTTGCGATCATTGCCGCAGCCCGGTTCAGCACCGCTTCGCGGGCAAATTCAACCGGCGACTGCAAGAATTGCGCGGTCACCAGATAATACAAACCGTCTGGCAGGCTTTTTGTCAGGTCATGCGCCTCGAACGTGATCTTGTTTTCTACGTCATGGCGCTCGGCATTGGCGCGCGCATACCCCAAGGCCGTCTCGGAAATATCAACGGCGGTTACTGTCCAGCCCTGCCGCGCGAGCCAGACCGCATCATCACCCTTGCCGCAGCCAAGTTCAAGCGCGTGGCCAACCGGCCTGTCTTTGGCGAAGCGTTCAAGGATCGCAGACGGACGGCCGCTGGTTTGTGGCGATTCCTTTTCGTAGATTTCTTCCCAAAACTTTCTTGGGTCCATTTTCGGATCGATATTCATGTCTTGTCTTCCGGGCTTGTTGCAGAGGCGTGCTCACGAATCACGTAACATTAAAAGTTACATGATTCGGCAACCCTGTCAATTTCATGTATCTTTGAAAGTTACATATGTTAAAAATGACCGGAAAACCGATAGGCAGACAGGACCATATCCATGCGTCAGGACAACCGCCTTCCGCGGGTTTTACATGCGCTTTTACATCTTGATGGCATGAAAGACCCGGCCACATCCGATCAACTGGCCGAGATGCTCAACACCAATGCGGCCGTGGTCCGCCGCACCATGGCGGGCCTGCGTGATCAGGGAATCCTGACGTCAATCAAGGGGCATGGCGGCGGCTGGCAACTGGCAAGACCACTGGGCGAAATCACACTGGCCGAGATTTACAAGGCGCTGGGTGCGCCGACCCTTTTTGCCTTGGGCTGCGGGGATGAAGACTCTCAATGCTTGATGGAAAAAGCCGCCAACACCGCGACTGCGCGCGCATTGGAAATGGCATCCCAGACCTTTATACAGGTGCTGTCGTCCGTCACCATGGCCGACCTGGCCGATGATTTTGAATTGCGCATGAAAGAGCTTGGTTTAACCCCGGAAGACTTTGCCTAAGAAGGCACAGGCCAACACTGACCTAGCGCAGCGATCCGAAGAAATCCTTCAAAAGCTTGGCCGCCTCAACCTCGCCAATGCCGCCATAAACTTCCGGGCGATGATGGCAGCTTGTGCTTTCGAACACGCGCGGGCCGTGATCGACGCCGCCACCCTTGGGATCATAAGCCCCGAAATAAACCCGGCGCAGACGGGCAAATGAAATGGCGGTTGCGCACATGGGACAAGGTTCAAGCGTGACATACAGATCGCAATTGGGAAGTCTGGGTTCGCCCTTGGCCCCGGCAGCGGCCCGGATCACGAGGATTTCGGCGTGCGCCGTCGGGTCGTTCATTTCCTCGGTCAGGTTTCCGGCACGCGCCAAAACCTCTCCGCTATCAGCGTCGACCAGAACGGCACCCACAGGCACTTCGCCCCGGCGCGCAGCTGCGCGGGCTTCTTCAAGCGCCATATCCATATAGCTGTCTGCACTCATGATCTTTCCATCCCGCTTGTGCCATCTGACAAATCACGTTGTTTGTCAGGGCTGTTCTTGTTTTTACTTCGTTTTAGGGCGTTGGGCTCCAGAGTGCTACCACGCAGATAATCGGTCAAGCGATCATCTGTTAACTGTCGTTTGGTGTGCAGGCGCTTGCTGCCTGCATAGAACGCATAGACTATCAGCGTGAATTGCCGTTGCCCTTACGGGGTTACACAGGTAGTTTCCGCCTAAGTTTCCGTCACCAGCATCAAGGCTATTTTGATCATGACCACGCGCAAGCCGATCATTGGTATCACACTCGATTCCGAAGAGCCGGGGGGCTATTCCAAATTCCCGTGGTATGCGCTGCGTGAAAACTATGCCGGTGCGGTGACCGAGGCGGGCGGCATTCCGATGCCCCTGCCCCACGAGGTTGAACTGGTCCCCGATCTGCTTGATCTGATTGACGGTCTGGTGGTCACGGGCGGTGCATTTGACGTGGATCCGACCCTGTTTGGTGCGACGGAAACCCATGATACGGTTGTCACCAAGGACCGGCGCACCAAATTTGAATGGGCGATGGCCGAAGGCGCGCTTGAGCGCGACATGCCGGTTTTGGGCATTTGCGGTGGTCAACAGCTTTTGAACGTTATTCTGGGCGGGTCGCTGATCCAGCATATCCCGGACTCGATCGAAAACTGCCTGCCCCACGAACAGCCGAACCCGCGTAACGAGCCGGGCCATGATGTGACGGTTGAACCAAATACACTTCTGGCGAAGATCGTTGGCGATGTGAAAAGTCTTTCGGTCAATTCCGCCCACCATCAGGCGGCTGAGGGGGTTGGCCCGGATGTGATCATTAATTCCTATGCGCCCGATGGCGTGATCGAGGGGATTGAACATCCGAAATATCGTTATTGTCTCGGGGTCCAGTGGCATCCCGAATTCCATATCAGTTCGGGCGATGCGAAGATTTTCGACGCCCTGATTTCCGAGGCCCGCAAATGAGCGACAAGAACACCACACCAGACGACAACAAACCCGAACGCATTGCCAAGCGCATTGCGCGCTCAGGTGTTTGTTCGCGGCGTGATGCCGAACGCATGATTGCCGAGGGGCTCGTGCGCCTGAATGGCAAGAAGCTTGACACCCCGGCGGTCACCGTGACCGACGAAGACGAAATCATTGTCGATGGCAAGCCACTTCCCGAAAAGGAAAAGCCGCGTCTTTGGCGCCTGTTTAAAAAGCGCGGTCTTGTCACCAGCCACCGCGACGAGCAGGGCCGCGATACGGTATTTGAGCATCTGCCAAGCTATGTGCCGCGCGTGATTTCGGTTGGTCGACTTGATCTCAACTCCGAAGGGTTGCTGTTGCTGACCAATGACGGCGAGCTTGCCCGTTATCTTGAGCTGCCGGCCACCGGCTGGGCGCGGCGCTATCGCGTGCGCGTGCATGGCCAGATCGACGAGGCAAAGCTTAAACAGCTTGAAGACGGTGTGACGGTCGACGGAATCAATTACGGCTCCATCCACGCCGAGGTCGATGTTCAGAAAGGCACCAATGCCTGGATGACGGTGACCCTCCGCGAAGGCAAGAACCGTGAAATTCGCCGTGTCATGGAACATCTTGGCTGGCCTGTCACGCGCCTGATGCGTGTATCCTATGGCCCGTTCCAGCTTGGCAATCTGGCCCCGGGCGAGTGCGAGGAAGTGACCGGCAAGGTCATGAAAGAACAGCTCGCAGCATTCTTTAAGGGTGACTATTCCAAGGTTTCCGAAAAGAAATCGGTCGCCCGTGGCGGTACATCGCGCCCGAAGGCCCCACGCACCGTGTTTGGCCAACCGGCACAGCGCAAACGCCCGCAAGGTGGCCCGAACGCCGCAGCCCAGAATGCAGAAGCAGAAGAACAGCGTGAAACCCGCGAACGCCCGTCTGGCGGTGCTGCACGGAAAGGCCCGCGCATCGGCGCCGCCCCGCGTGCCGGTGGACGTGGCAAACCGGCCGCCGGTGGTGGTGGGCGCCAGGAACGTGACATGCGCGAAGAACGCGGATCATCACGACCGACCAACAAGGGCCGTGGCCGTTACAGTGCCGAGGGCAAAGCAGCCGGTGGACGTGATGGCGGTCGTGATGGCGGTCGCGATGGCGGTCGTGATGGCGGTCGCGATGGCGGTCGCGATGGCGGACGGGGTTCTGGTGGCCGCGAAGGTAAACCGGGCTTCATCGAAGGACGCGGACGCGGAAAACCAAACGGAAAACCATCGGGAAAACCGGCTGGTCGTTCCGGCGACACCACACATAGTGCGCCCGGCCGCAAGCCGTCCGGCAACCGTCCGCGCGGCAAGAAGGACTAAGCTGAATGCGGATTGTTGGCGGGACACATCGTGGCAGGCTTCTGAACGCACCTGAGGGACGCGACACACGCCCGACCCTTGATCGGGTGCGCGAAGCGCTTTTCAGCATCCTGTCACACGCATCGCGCTGGTATGAGGATGACTTCAACCCGCTGTTTGATGGCGTGATCCTTGATGCCTTTGCCGGGTCCGGTGCGCTTGGGCTTGAAGCCATTTCGCGTGGCGCCGACCAAGCCGTATTCTTTGACAATGACCGCAAGGCGGTTGCGATCATCGAACAAAATATCGACGCCCTTCGCATTTCCGATCAGGCTAGCGCGCGACGTGCCGATGCCACCAAACCACCGCGTGCAAGTCGGCCGGCCAGCATGGTGTTTTTGGATCCGCCCTATGGCAAAGACCTGATCGAGCCCAGCATCACAGCCCTGGCCAAGGCCGGGTGGATTGATGGCAATACCCTGATCGTTGCCGAACGCGATCCGCGCGATCCGGAAATCGCGCTTGAAGATTTTTATCTGTGCGACAGTCGCAAATATGGTCGCTGCCGGATTGATATCGGGCGCTTTATCGCCTGATTGCGGCATTGCTGCCGATACCCGGACGATGTGATAGATTGGGACATGCTCAAAACCGGTTGATCGTCATGAAACCCATGGATGAGACTGCACCAGACAAGGAATTTGGTCGCCTTTTGCGCCAGTGGCGACGCACAAGCGACATCAAGCAATCCCGTCTGGCCGATATTCTGGGCGTAACACAGGCAACCGTATCGCGTTGGGAAAGCGGGGCGCAAAGCCCGGCCCCGTTGCAATATGACCTCATCCATCAAATGATGACGCGCAAGCGCAATTTCCGCCTTGATCACGCGGTCAAACGGCTGGTCATGCACTCGTCACAACGCGTACACCTGATCGAGGATCGTTCACACCGCCTGCTATGTGCATCGCGCCCGCGCGAAAACGAATGGCAACGCGATTGCACGCCCCTGCTTGGCACATCGCTCTGGCGGTTTGCCACACCGGAAATCGCATCGGCGGAGAAAAGCCTGCATGACCTTGGCTGGCATGAAGACCAGACCGATCACCTGACGTTCGAAACGTCCCGCCGGGATGGCGATCCAATGCGCATCATCGATACTTACATCCTGTGGGAACGGTTTTTCCTGTCTGATGGCACGGCTGTGCGCCTGACCACCGGGTTTGATCAGAAGCCCGCGCACATTTAGTCACCCGACCAACGCATATTTAATACATGGCAATCATTGTGGTAAATCGGGTATCAGTTTTCTGATGCATACGAACACGCCACACTGATCTCCCCCCCACGGAACCGACCCATGCCGCCCATCGTCACCGTTATTATTCTTTACGGACTTGGACTGACCGCCTCAATGCAGGTCGGTCTTATCGGTCCGATTGCGCCTGATTTGCGCGCAAGCTTCGGGCTTAGTCAGGCAGAATTCGGGTTGGTGGCCTCCCTGATCACTGCTGCCGGTGCGTTGTGCGCCATTCCCGCCGGTGTGTGGGCCGCCCGGGCGGGTTTGCGAAAATCGCTGGTGCTTGGCTGCGTCATGATGATCACGGGCGCGCTGATCTTTGCCACGGCAAGTGTCAGCAGCCTTTTGTATGTTGGGCGGCTCGTCACCAGCGTTGGATATCTGTTGATCGTTGTTGGCGCGCCAAGCTGGATGGCCGGGTTTCGAAACCCGAAACTGGTCGCCATGGCCATGAGCATCTGGGGCACGTTCATCCCGGTTGGCATTGCACTGGGCAACTGGATCAGTGCCGCCGTTGTCACCTGGATTGACTGGCGGCTTGCGGTTGGTGCCTGCACGCTGCCTGTTTTGATCTTGCTGCCGCTTCTGGCACTGATGGACAAACCAGAAACCGGCAGTGCGCGACGGTCCCTGCTTCTGGGGGTGATGGGTGTCTTGAAATCGCGCGCAGCTCTTCAGGTCGCGATGACCTTTGCCGCCTTTGCCGGGGGGACCTCGGCGGCCTTGGCCTTTATGCCCGCGATGCTGGCCGACAACCTTGATATCGGTATCGCCCTTTCGGCCGGTATCATCGGCACGACTGCGATTGCCGGCAACGTGGTTGGCAGTGTGGCTGCTGGCGCCTTGCTGGGCCGCAGCATTCCGGGCAGAGCCATTTTGATCGTGTTTCTGCCAATCATGGCCATTGCCATTTCAACCCTGTTTGTCAGCACATCGGTTCCGCTTAGCATTTCGATGCTGATTGTTTTCAATATCTGTCAGGGTGCTGTTGCAGGAACGTGCTTTGCCCTTTTGCCAAAAATCGCAACAGAAGGTCTTTCCATGCCCGCCCTGCAAGGGATGCTCGCCCAGTTTGCCGAGATATTTGTCGTGATCGTGCCGCCCTTTGCCGGGGCGATGATTGATCGCGACGGCTGGGCCGGCGCAGCCGCAGTTTTGGGCGGTTTTTACTTTGTTGGCTTCCTGATTTCGCTACGCAAGCCGGGTGCATCAGCACCCATTAGACAAAAATCATAATAAAACTATACGATACGATGGCTTGACCTATTCTTCGAAGCAAGCGACCCTTTCCGTCCCCAACAAATTCAAAAATATTCAGGGAAATGGAATGCAGTGGATCAAGGCCATCTTTATCGGACTGATATTGATCGGCCTGTCTGTTCTTGCTGTTTTCTTTATCTGGCTCGCCCCTGTTGGCGCGGCCTATAGCGCAAAGGTCATGTGTTCCGCCATTTTCGTTAATGGCCTGACATCCACGCGCGCCCGTGAAATCGATGTTCTTGCCGACAATAACCCGCTGTTGTCGCTGATTACGACGAACGTCGATTTGCGAAACCAAGCTGTCAGCGCGCACGCTTTTGGTTTTCGCAAGCGATTTGCAATCTACCGCCCAAATCTTGGCTGCACATTGGCCGACAGTCCGGAACATATCGCACAGTTGCGCAACTCAACCCCGGTCATGACCCCGGTTGAACCGCGCCCGCTTTTGACCACGTCACTTCCGGCCGATGTCGACCGCCGGGTGCTGAACAGCATTCTGTTTGATGCCATGGATGAGCCGGGATTACGCCCGGAACGCCGTACGCGCGCCGTCGTCATCCTGCATGACGGCAAAGTTGTCGCCGAACGCTATGCCGCGGGCATCACAGCCGAAACACCCCTGCCGGGCTGGTCCATGACCAAAAGTGTTTTCAACGCCATCCTTGGTCGCATGCGGTTTGAAGGCATGATTTCCGATCTGCAGGAACCTGTTTTGATCAATGAATGGCAGGCAGAGCCCGGCGATCCACGCGCAACCATCAACTATGATGAATTGCTTCGCATGCGAAGCGGGCTTGAGTTTGACGAAAGTTATGCCAACCCGCTGTCTGATGTCGTGCAAATGCTGTTTATCGAGCCCGCCGCGGCCGGATTTGCCGTTTCAAAGCCCCTTGAAAATACGCCAGGCAGTGAATTTTCCTATAATTCCGGGGCAAGCAACATCCTTTCGGCTGCGATCCGCAACCTTAGCGGTTCGCGTTCGACCTATCTGAGCCGCCCGACAGAACTTCTGTTCCGCCCCCTTGGCATGAGCAGTGCCGTGATCGAAACAGACCCGGACGGCTATTTTGTTGCTTCAAGCTTCATGCATGCGTCTGCGCGCGACTGGGCCAAGATCGGCCAGCTGTTCCTGCAAGACGGGGTATGGAATGGGGAGCGCCTCTTGCCCGAAGGCTGGGTCGGATATTCCACCAGCCCCGCTGCAGAAGACCCGAACGGCCTTTACGGTGCCCATTGGTGGATTGATCTGCCCGGCAGCCGAAACGAGGATGGCAGCCCGCGTACTGACGTGCCGCCCCTGCCCGAAGACGCCTTTTTCGCACTTGGTCATGACGGGCAATCGCTTACGGTCATTCCGTCACGAGATGTTGTTGTTGTCCGTTTCGGGGTGACGCGCAATCGCGATGCCTTTGATCTGCGAAAATTCATCGCTGATCTGAGTGCTGTTTTCCCGGAGAAATCAGATCGCCAAGCCAGCCCGGCAGAAAGCTCTGGGAACACGACCGCCGAAGTGAATGGCGGCTAGCCCGACTATTCGCCGATCAGAAAAAGCCCACCAGATAGCCGACAACCGCCCCCAAACCGACAACGGCCCAAACTGGGACAATCCGCCATTGCAATATGGCAAAGACCAGAACCACGCAGCCGATATCAAAGATGTCCAGATTTGCCCCGGTCCAGATCGGGTCATACAAAACAGCGGCCAGTAACCCGACAACCGCCGCATTCACCCCCATCAATCCGGCCCGCATCGACGGGACATGGCGCACCCGGTCCCAGAATGGCAAAAGCCCGACCACCAATAACCACGCGGGTAAAAAGATCGCTACCAGCGTCACCAACGCTGTCAGCGCACTGACAACAATCCCGCTGCCAGCTGCGCTCGTATGCAGGGCTGCGCCCAAATAGGCCGCAAACGTAAAGATGGGCCCGGGGACCGCCTGCGTTGCGCCGTAACCGGCAAGAAATGTCTCGGTGTCGATCCAGCCCGGTGTCACAACGGCATTTTGCAGCAAGGGCAAAACCACATGCCCGCCGCCAAACACCAGCGCGCCACTGCGATAGAAACCGTCAATGACAGCGAACAGGCCGGTCGGATCAAGCCTGGCAAGAACCGGCAAAACGACAAGCAGCGCAAAAAACGCCCCCAGCGCGACAATCGCGCCAGTGGCCGAACGTGGTGCAGAACCGCGATCCGTATCGTCCGCGACCTTGTTTTTCAAAAGCAACAAGCCCGCAACCATGCCCCCAAGGATCACGGCGAACTGGGCCAGTACCGTATCGCTGGCAATCATGACCGCGGCAGCCAGAACCGCAAGAATGGCGCGGGGGATATCGGGGCACAGGCTCCGTGCCATACCAAGAAGGGCATGAATAACCACCCCGACGGCAACAAGCTTAAGGCCGCGAATGACGCCATCGATACTGCCAAGATCAATTCCGACAAACGCCATACCAAGTGCCGCCAGAACAATTGCCGACGGCATTGTAAAACCAAGCCACGCGACCAATGATCCGCGCAGTCCGCCCAGCGCCATGCCGATCCCCATGCCGACCTGCGAACTGGCGGGGCCCGGCACAAACTGGCAAAGCGCAACCAGATCTGCATACCCGGCGTCACTAAGCCACTTGCGTCGCGCGACAAACTCTTCGCGGAAATAGCCGATATGCGCCACCGGCCCGCCAAAACTGGTCAGGCCAAGTCGCAGAAAAATCAGAAAAATCTGCCAAAGACCCACGCCATCAGCTGGCATGGCCGGCGTGTGGTTCTTGTTCAGATTTTCTGTGGCATCACCCTTTGGTGTCATCTCTGGCATTTTGATATTCCTGCCCTAACCCCTGATTTTGCCTGACCATACGCAATCACCCGAAGCTGGCAAAGCCAAAACCGAAAGCCTGACCATTCGTAATATATCCATAACAAAACCCCGCCTGCGGCAGGACCACGGGCGGGGTTTCAAACGTAACACCAACGTGTCTGAGCTGACTATCCTGTTAGCGGAAGGCTGGCTCGTCGAGTGAACGCAGTTTGCGGGAATGGAGCTGATTGACATCCTGACGAAGCGTATCAATCGTATCCAGACCAACCTGCAGGTGCTGACCAATGCGCTGGCGATAGAAATTATTGGCCATGCCCGGCAGCTTCAGTTCACCATGAACCGGTTTGTCCGATACGCATAACAGCGTGCCATACGGCACACGGAACCGGAAACCGTTGGCAGCAATGGTCGCACTTTCCATATCGACCGCAATGGCGCGTGACTGGTTCAGGCGCACAAACAATTCGCTGTAACGCAGTTCCCAGTTGCGGTTATCGGTGGTGGCCACCGTACCGGTGCGCATGCGCGCCTTCATTTCACGGCCTTTCAGGCCGGTGATTTTGGTCACCGAATTTGCCAGTGCCACTTGCACCTCGGCGATGGGCGGCACCGGAATCCAAAGCGGCAGGTCCGAATCAAGCACATGATCGTCACGGACATAACCATGGGCCAGAACATAGTCACCCAGAAGCTGACTGCGCCGTAATCCGGCACAGTGCCCCAGCATCAACCAGCAATGCGGGCGCAGAACGGCGATATGGTCGGTGGCCGTTTTGGCGTTCGACGGGCCAACACCGATATTGACCAGCGTGACGCCAAGACCGTCTTCGCGAACCAAGTGATAGGACGGCATCTGCGGAAGCTGCTTGACCGCTTCACCCGTTTCCACCCAGCCCTTCGGCGCGTTCTTGCGCACGCTGACTTTCGGCCCCGGTTCGACAAATGCGACATAGGGGCTTTTCGGATCTTCGAGCTGCTCTTTGGCGAATTCGATGAATTCATCGACATAGCGCTGATAGTTGGTGAACAGAACGAACTTCTGGAAATGTTCCGGCGCAGTCGCCGTATAGTGGCGCAAACGTGCCAGTGAATAGTCCACGCGTTCGCCGGAAAACAGCGATAGCGGCTTGGACCCCGGTGCGGCATTCGCGCCATAATGAACACCGTTGGCGATGTCATCATCGGTACGTGCCAGATCCGGCATATCAAAAATCAGCTGCATCGGGCGGATGTCATTCGGTCCGATACTGTCGGTTGCGGTTTCAACCAGAAACGGCAACGGGATCGGACGATCCGACACACCGACCACGACAGGAACGTCGTGGTTTTTCAGCAGAAGCTCGATCTGTTCACGGTAATATTCTTCAAACAGGTCAGGACGCGTCAGCGTTGTGCCATAAACCCCCGGATCGCGCGGCGCACCAAAGGACAGGGTGCTTTCGACATGCAGTTTTTCCGGTGGCACTTCGATGCCAAGATACGGGTAATAGGCACGTACCGGGGAAGATTGCTGGCCTTGACCGAAACGGTTAAAGGCCTCCTGGACGGCGTTGGCACCGGTCGCATAAATGTCCTTGATGCGCGCAAGTGCCCTGTCGGCGTCGGTAAATTCAAACAGATCGCGTACCGATCCGTGTACTTCAGAAACCATATTGGATGCTCCTTTTTGTTATTGTTGTTTGGGTTCTTCTATCAGATCCGGATGCGCAAAATCGCGCCCGATCAATGACAAAAGCCCTTGGAGCGAGAGATTTATCACCGCTCGCCCGCCTTCTGACAACCGAAAACTTTGCCAACCTTTTCAATCCAGACGACAAAACGTCCGTTCTGCGGCAATCGCCATGATGCAAAAAATCATCTTTCCCGGCATTTACAAAAGGTTATGCAATATATGTCGGGTTTATTTTCAAGAATTCCAAATGACAGTTTTGATTCGATCATCATAACCGATCACTGCCGCCCTGTTGGCGTGTCAGCCCTTTTCAGGTGCCCCTTGCGAAATCGGCAAAAAAAATGCCGAAACCGGGGGACGGTTTCGGCAATTTCAGGGAAGGGCCTTAGACGTTGAGGGAAAAGACGATCAACCCTGATATGG
>CERC01011826.1_pt1 | contig 22774 bp, 22 predicted proteins | sample 530921 | NCBI WGS metagenome assembly CERC01 (sample SAMEA2621099, study PRJEB7988) | marine metagenome | isolation source: saline water (ENVO:00002010), including
CCGCTTTGTAAAATTGTAGCGCACAGCACGCACTCTCAAAAACCAAGTGAATTTACAGTAGCACCTGTGGGCGCAATGAACAGTGTGCTTGAAAAAGCAGGCTGGACAACTGCTGATGTAGATCTTTGGGAAATTAATGAAGCCTTTGCCATGGTTACCATGCTTGCTATTAACGAATTAAAACTTGATGAAAGCAAAGTAAACGTAAACGGTGGGGCGTGTGCTCTTGGCCACCCAATTGGTGCCAGCGGCGCGAGAATTTTAGTCACGCTTATTCACGCGCTTAAAAACCGTGGCCTTAAAAAAGGAATTGCGTCTTTATGTATTGGCGGCGGCGAAGCTGTAGCCATGGCTGTAGAGGCTTACTAACAAAACAGTTAATTAACTAACAGCAACTAAAATGCACCGTACTCATACTAATAACAAAACGGTGCCATTTTTTAAAAGAACACACTAACAACAGGATTTACCCATGCACCAAGTTCCACTACTTATAAATGGCGAATTTGTTCAGTCGGCTTCAAACGAGCTTATTGATGTAATTAACCCAGCAAACCAAGAAGTACTTGCGCAAGTTCCATGCACTACCGACTCAGAAATGGATGCAGCGATTGCCTCGGCCTCAGAAACATTTAAAACATGGAAAGATGTGCCCATTACCGAGCGTGCCCGCATTATGATGAAATACGCGGCGCTGTTAAAAGAGCACCACGATGAGCTTGCAACCATTATTTGCCACGAACTAGGTAAAACGTTTGAAGATGCAAAAGGCGATGTATGGCGCGGTATTGAAGTAGTAGAACAAGCAGCTAACGCACCGTCATTAATGATGGGCGAAACAATGGAAAACGTTGCCCGTAAAATCGATACCTATTCTTACATGCAGCCCCTTGGCGTATGTGCAGGCATTACGCCGTTTAACTTTCCGGCGATGATCCCACTTTGGATGTTTCCGCTAGCTATAGTATGTGGTAACACCTTTATTTTAAAACCCTCTGAGCAAGACCCACTCACACCAATGCGTTTAGCTGAGCTATTTATTGAAGCCGGCGCACCAAAAGGCGTATTACAAGTGGTTCATGGTACAAAACCGCAAGTAGACCGCTTATTAGAAGACAAAGCCGTACGTGCAATTTCGTTTGTGGGCTCGTGTGGTGTAGGTGCATACATTTATTCTAAAGGCACACAAAACCTTAAGCGCGTACAAGCGTGTGTGGGTGCTAAGAATCACATGGTTATTATGCCAGATGCGAGTAAATCACACGTGGTAAATAACCTAGTTGGCGCATCGGTTGGTGCAGCAGGCCAGCGTTGTATGGGTATTTCGGTGGCTGTGTTTGTAGGGCAAGCAAGTGAGTGGGTAGATGAAATAAAAGCTGGCTTTGAAAACGTACGCCCAGGCGTGTGGGATGACAAAAACGCAGCCTACGGCCCACAAACATCAAAAGCAGCAAAAGAGCGTATTTTATCGCTTATAGCAAGCGGTAAGGAGCAAGGCGCCACCTGTTTAATTGATGGTTCAAACTACACAGTAGAGGGCTTTGATCAAGGTAACTGGGTTGGCCCAACACTATTTACCGATGTGACAAAAGAAATGGACTTATACAAAGAAGAAATCTTTGGCCCTGTGCTTGCCTGTATGTTTGTAGATACGCTTGATGAGGCAATTGCTCTTATTAACGAAAGCCCGTACGGCAACGGTACCTCGTTATTTACCTCAAGTGGTTCTGCGGCTCGTAAATTTCAACATGAAATTGAAGTAGGCCAAGTGGGTATTAATGTGCCTATTCCGGTGCCGCTGCCGTTTTTCTCGTTTACGGGTTGGAAAGGCTCGTTTTACGGCGATACGCACACCTATGGTAAGCAAGGTATACGTTTTTACACAGAAACTAAAACCATTACTTCACGTTGGTTTGAAGACGACATCGCTTCAGGTCCAAACATGAGCATTAATTTAAAATAAACACACTCAAAAATAATAATAAAGAAGGGCGCAAAGGCTAAATCTGCTGACAAGCAACTAGAACACACACATCAGCCTTTACCGCTCTTCACTCATTTACCCTAATGGGACACACTAACAACACAATTAAAGAGGTCTACCATGGACTTTAACTTATCAGAAGATCAACAAGCCTTTGCTGAAACTGCACGCCAATTTGCAGAGTCAGAACTTGCTCCACATGCAGCAAAGTGGGATCGCGAGCATATTTTTCCTAAAGATACGATTAAAGCGGCGGGCGAGCTTGGCTTTTGCGGTTTATATACGCCAGAGGAAGCCGGCGGCCTTGGGTTATCACGCTTAGATTCAAGCATCATATTTGAGCAGCTTGCGATGGGCTGTACAGCTACAACGGCCATGCTAACTATTCATAATATGGCTACGTGGATGGTAGCAAGTTTTGGTACAGATGCAGTTAAAGACAAATACGTAGAACAACTAGTAATGGGCGAGCTACTTGCCTCTTATTGTTTAACAGAGCCAGGGGCGGGCTCAGATGCAGCTTCACTAAAAACAAAAGCTGTGCTTGAAGGTGATGAGTACGTTATTAACGGCTCAAAAATGTTTATATCGGGTGCGGGTGAAACTGAAGTTTTAGTGGTTATGGCACGTACCGGTGGCGAAGGCGCTGCGGGTATTTCGGCATTTGTAGTTCCTGCCGACGCACAAGGTGTTGAGTACGGTAAAGCAGAAGAAAAAATGGGTTGGAATGCACAACCAACACGCTTAATTAGTTTTGAAGATGTACGTATTCCGGCGCATAACTTATTAGGTAAAGAGGGCGAAGGCTTTAAATTTGCCATGCAAGGCTTAGATGGCGGGCGTATTAATATTGCCACTTGCTCTATTGGTACTGCACAAGCTGCGCTAAACACGGCAAAAGAGTACTTAAAAGAGCGCACTCAATTTGGTAAGCCCTTGGCTGCGTTTCAGGCTTTGCAATTTAAAATTGCCGATATGAACACTGAGCTTGTAGCTGCGCGCCAAATGGTAAGGCTTGCGGCATTTAAACTTGATACCGGCGATAGTGAAAAAACCACCTATTGCGCCATGGCTAAACGCTTTGCCACCGATGTTGGCTTTAACGTGTGTAACGAGGCACTGCAAGTACATGGTGGTTACGGTTACATAAAAGAATACCCGCTCGAGCGCCATGTACGTGATGTACGCGTTCATCAAATTTTAGAAGGCACTAACGAAATTATGCGTGTAATTATAGCGCGCCGTATTTTAGCCGAGTCTGCAAGCGACGTTTTATAAGGAGCAAGTTATGTCACAATCTAACCCGAGTATTGAACTGACTACCGAAGGCCATGTTGCTATTTTAACTATGTGTAACCCACCAGCTAATACCTGGACAAAAGACACCTTAATTGATTTAAAAAACAAAATTAACGAGCTTAATAGCAACAAAAACATTTATGCCTTAGTGCTTACTGGCGAAGGCGAGAAGTTTTTTAGCGCCGGTGCCGATTTAAACGTATTTGCCAGTGGCGATAAAGGCATTGCCGCTGATATGTCGCGTGTATTTGGTGAAGCCTTTGAAGCACTGACTAACTTTACAGGGGTGTCGGTTGCGGCCATTAACGGTTATGCCATGGGCGGCGGGTTAGAAGTAGCGCTTGCGTGTGATATTCGTATAGCAGAAGAGCAGGCACAAATGGCACTGCCAGAGGCAAAAGTGGGTTTATTACCGTGCGCGGGTGGCACGCAAAATTTAGCATGGCTTGTTGGCGAAGGCTGGGCAAAACGCATGATTTTATGTGGCGAGCGCTTAAAAGCCGATAAAGCCTTACAAATTGGCTTAGTAGAAGAAGTAGTCCCACAAGGGGAAAGCTTTGCAGCGGCATTAAAACTTGCCAATCAAGTAAGCGAACAAAGCCCAAGCTCGGTAGCTGCATGTAAAACGCTTATACAAAAAGGGCGCCATCAACCTATGGCAAGCGTATTGCCTCTTGAGCGTGAATTGTTTGTTGGGCTGTTTGATACACAAGATCAACAAGAGGGCGTTAATGCCTTTTTAGAAAAACGCCGCGCTAATTGGGTAAATGGCTAATGATTAATTTAACGTTATTAAATAATGCCGACGACCCCGTGCTATTTGAAACGGCAAGTGCAGCAAATGGCAGCTTAATTGGGCTTATTACACTCAACGTACCTAAAGCATTAAACGCCCTTAATTTTGACATGATCAAATTACTCGAGCCGCAATTGCGCGCTTGGCAAAGCGATGATGCAATCGCAATGGTTATTTTAAAAGGTGCTGGCGATAAAGCATTTTGCGCTGGTGGCGATGTAGTTAGCCTTCATCATGCAATGGCGCAAGGAAAACCAACAAGCTTAGTGGAAGACTTTTTTACCCTTGAGTACAAACTTGATTACCTTATTCATACCTTTGATAAACCAATCCTTGTTTGGGGTAATGGCATTGTTATGGGGGGCGGTTTAGGCCTAATGGCCGGTGCTAGCCACCGCGTAGTAACCGAAACATCGCGCATTGCTATGCCAGAGCAAACCATAGGCTTATACCCAGATGTAGGCGGTAGTTACTTTTTACATAAAATGCCACAAAGCGTCGGGCTATTTTTAGGGCTAACATCGGCCTCTATTAATTGTGAAGATGCACGCTTTGTATCGCTTGCCGATCACTTTATCGACAGCACTAAATATGATTCCATGCTAGCGCAAATTTTAGCGGCTAAGTGGGGCAAAACCGCAAGCTTAAATCATGAGCGTTTGACTAAATTATTAACCGATTTAGATAACCAATCTGCGCGTATGCCCAAAGGCAATATTAAAGCTAACTTAGCAACCATTCAAAAATTAGCTGAATTTAATACGCTACAAGAACAAGTTGATTATATTTTAGGCCTAGCTACTGACGATAAATGGCTGCAACGCGCCCAAAAATCACTTAAACATGGTTGCCCACTAAGTTGCGCGCTTGTAAGTGAGCAGCTAAAAGCCAGTAAAGGCAAAAGCTTACTAGCGTGTTTTAAAATGGAGCTGGGTATGTCGGTACGCGCTGGCGAAGTAGGTGAATTTCAAGAAGGCGTAAGAGCACTATTAATAGATAAAGACGGCGCTCCTAATTGGCAATACAAAACACTGAGTCATGTACCACAACCCATAATAGAGAGCTTTTTTGCTAACCGCTTTAGCGAAAACCACCCTCTCAATGGCTTAGACACCCCAACACACACATAAAGGAAAGACGATGACTAAACTAAATATTGGTTTTATCGGCTTAGGTAATATGGGCGGCCCTATGGCGGCTAACTTAATTAAAGCCGGCCATAATGTTACAGCATTTGATTTAAACCAGTCGGTCTTAAATGAACTCGCAAGTAAAGGCGCACACGCAGCTGAAAATGCAAAAGCATGTGCAACCAATGCCGATATACTTATTAGTATGTTACCTGCGGGCAAACATGTTAAATCACTTTATTTAGGCAATAACGATGATAGCGGCTTAATTAATGTGCTTAGCAAAAACACCTTAGTGATAGATTGCTCAACAATAGATGCAGAGTCGGCCCGTGTGGTTGGCAGCGCACTTGGCGACCAGGGTATTAGCTTTGTAGATGCACCGGTATCGGGTGGTGTTGCTGGAGCAACCGCAGGCACGCTTACGTTTATTGTAGGTGGTAGTAAAGCCGCGTTTAATACCGCACAACCTGTGCTTAATGATATGGGTAAAAACATATTTCATGCAGGCGATATTGGCGCAGGACAAGTTGCAAAAATATGCAACAACATGCTGTTAAGTATTTTAATGGCAGGCACGAGCGAAGCCCTGCAAATGGGTATTAATAATGGGCTAGATGCAAAAGTACTCAGCGACATTATGACTGCAAGCTCTGGCCGTAACTGGACGCTTGAACTATACAACCCATGCCCAGGCGTAATGGATACCGCTCCGGCTAACAACGATTACAAACCGGGCTTTATGGTTGATTTAATGGCTAAAGATTTAGGGCTTGCTATGGAAGCCGCGCAGCAAAGTAATTCTTCAACCCCAATGGGTTCAATGGCTAAAAATTTATACACTATGCTACAGCACCAAGGTGCTGGCAGTGATGATTTTAGCGCCATTTTTAAACTGTTTTCTAAGTAGGAGCAAGGCGTGGAAATTAAAAATAACACGGTAGTAATAACCGGTGGCGCACAAGGCTTAGGCTTTGCAATGGCGCAAAAATTTGCCCTTATGGGCGCTAACATCGCACTTATAGATATGGCGCAAGAGTTATTAAACACAGCGTGCGAGAAACTAACACAGCTGGAAGGTGTATCTGGCACTATTAAAGGCTACGCCGCAAACGTAACTGTTGAGAGCGAAGTAGAAAACGTATTTAATACCATTAATAGCGATTTTGGCCACATTGATGTGCTTATAAACAACGCCGGTATTTTACGCGACGGCATGTTTATAAAAGCTAAAGACGGCAAAGTGGTTAAAAAAATGTCCCTTGAGCAATTTCAATCAGTGATTGATGTAAATCTCACGGGCGTGTTTTTAGCAGGGCGTGAAGCTGCAAGCCACATGATTGAATCAGGCAAAGGCGGCGTAATAGTGAATATGTCGAGCGTAGCGCGCGCAGGTAACATAGGCCAAACAAACTACGCGGCATCAAAAGCAGGCGTAGTGGCACTTACCACCACATGGGCTAAAGAACTAGGTCGATTTGGTATACGTGTAGGCGCTATTGCTCCAGGTGTAATAAGCACCGCCATGACCGACGCCATGAAACCCGAAGCCAAACAGCGTATGCTTGCAGTAACACCAGTAGGGCGCTTAGGCGAAAGCGACGAAATTGCCCATACCGCACAATACATAATCGAAAACGACTTTTTTACAGGTCGCGTGGTAGAAATAGACGGCGGGATTCGTTTGTAAATTAAGTTTTTACGCTTGAATTTAAAAAGCATGGCCCTTGTAGGCTGTGCTTTTTTGTTTTAAATCGGGGAGATTGATAATCTTGAAAAAGGGCTCATAACCCCGTTGGCACTTTGTTGTACTACATGAGTAGGATACCCGCTGTATTAAAACGTTGATCATTTTAGCGCTCTAAATAACTCATTAACTGCGTTAAAAACTTCTCTTGTAGATAAACTATATAACTAAGTTTTTGCCTTGTTACTGAGCTATTTATCTGCCGCTATAATTGCTCACTAATTCAATACAGCGGGTATTATTTGAGTTGTACGCACATCGTTGTGACCTAGTTGTGTTTGTACTGAGCGTATATCGGCGCCATTTTGCAGTAGATGAGTAGCAAAAGAGTGCCTCAATGTATGAGGTGTTATTATTTTGTTAACCCTGATTTTTGACGGCTTTTTTAACCACTTTTCGAATACAAGAGTGATGAAAATGATGTCGCCTTATTTCACCACTTTGAGAGTCTGAACTTAATATATGAGAAGGAAATAAATACTGACATGCTAGTGTTTTTGCGGCTGAAGGATATTTTTTTGTTAAGGCATATGGCATCCACGCGCCGGCATATTTAGTGTTATTTAAATCAAGCTTTAGGTAGTCATCAACGTTCAAAGTTTGAGTTTTCAGCATAGGGAACAGCTCTGTAGCGAGCGTTACAATACGATGTTTATTTCCTTTGCCATTCCATACTTGAATACATTTATAATCAAAATCAATATCTTTCACCCTTAATTGCACCGCTTCAATTACTCAAACCACTTCCATACATAAGGGCTGCGATTAAATAATAGCGCTTATTTAATCGCAGCCATCAACATTTTAACTTCCTCTGGGGTTATCACGACAGGGAGCTTTGCTTGTTTTTTACTACGGGCAAAGTTTGAATATAATGAAAGTTCTTTATTTATTATATGTTTGTATAAAAATGACAATGAATTGAGTCAGTGGCTTGCGTACGTGGTGCAACGTTTTGCTTTAACACTAAATGCTCTAAGTAGCGCTCGACTTCATTGTCTCCCATTGAGGCGGGGTGGTGTTTATTATGAAAATGGATATAAGATGCAATCCATCTTAGGTACGTATCTACGGTGCGAAATGAATACTGACGTACCAGCATATAATCGGCTATATAATTTAAAAATGGAGAACGTGTTTTCATATTATCACCAATAATAGCACTGTATTTACACACAGTGTAGTTGTGCTACTCCAATATTCAAGAAAATGAGCGACGAGCGCATTTTGTCTTTTATTGAGAGTTTGAGTGCTAGTAAAAAATTATATATAGCAATGTGTTAAGTTATTTGGTGAAAATGATTTATAAAATACATGAGCGTATCGTTGGCATAAATATGCGCGATGAGCGCACTATTAAATTGTTATGTGCAAGGAGAAAATTTTGGATTCTATGGATGGAATTGATCTTCAAGATTCTTTCGTATTGGGATGGGAAGTTTCAGAAAATCAGTTTTCCATACAACTTGAAGCAAGTATTTGGCCTTCATCAGTTCATTATGTTGAACCCAAACCAAATGAATACACTTGTTACAAGAAAGCCGTTTTAACCTTTTCTAACTTTTCATCAATATCTTGTGTTAATGGGCAATCGGCAATCGGCAATCGAACCGACAACCGACATTGACGGTTCGATTGACTATGGCTACATAGATAGCTTCATTATAACAGAGTCAGGTTTTTTCATCTCGGCATGCTTTGGTAATGTCAGTATTAGTAATGGCAAGGTTGTTTTGAATGTTTACACATAACAAAAAAATTAAGTCACTCACTTCGTTTGCTGGGACGCTACACGTGGGCTGCTTCGCATTATAGCCCACATGTCTGCGCCCCTTATTTAAAAGCTAGTTGATAAAAGGAATGAATATGGATATTGAATCTGCCGACATTGCGTCTTGGAATATTGCAGATAAAAAAGTTAATGGAACGGTTGGGTTAATTCGATACCGTCCTGACCTTCACTTTTTATTAGGTCATACGAATTACCCTAAAAAGCTCACAATTTTTTGGGATTTTGAACAGTCTAATTCGAGTGGTTTACCATCCGACGCTCAGATTGAAGAAATGCGGCAATTTGAAGACGCAATAGTACCAGTTCTTGATGACGATAGACTCGCCATATTTGTTTTTACTTACACTTTTAATGGTACTAGAGAGTGGCATTTTTATACTAATGATATCAGCTCAGTAGGTGAAAGAATTAACTCGGCTTTGTCCAAGTTTGCGAAATTTCCTATAGAAATGCAGGTAGAAACTGATGAAAGATGGTCAAAATTAAGAGAAGTTTTTGAGCTATGTAGTTGATATCGCAACTAACACTTTACATAAACCGGATTTTGGCAAGAGCGGCCAAAACCGATTATGTAAAGTGTTAGCAATTTAATTTAGCATGTGCAAATTTTTTTAACCCCTTTTGGAGTGTTCGGACGTTATTAAAAAATAATAATAAAATTTCAGGAAGAATATGAATAATAAAATACTAAAATCCCTCGCCATTGGCTCATTAGTTTTATGTAATTCAGTTGCTGCGGCAGATTGTCGTGATGTGTCAGAAATTATTGCTAAGCAGCTTGAAGATAACTACGTAATTCAAAATACGGCAACAAAGCTATCTAAGTTAATGCGCTCCAAGCTATTTCTCTCTGATTGCAGTCGCCTAGAATCAGCTGAAGATATAGCTGATTTTATGACTTTAGAATTAAACAAAATTGCTAATGATAAACACCTCTCTGTCGTTTATGACCCACAATGGGTAAATGAACTGAAAACATACCGTTCATCAGCACAAACTAAAGCGTTTTCGGATAGTCGAGCCATGGAGACTCCGACAGATAACTATGGTTTTAAAAAAGTTGAAATGCTTGATGGAAACATTGGTTACCTCGATATAAGAATGTTCTCTGACAGTCATTTAGGTGGTGAGACGCTTGAAAATGGGATGAAATTTTTACAGTATGCCGATGGTATCATTATTGATTTAAGGAACAATTTTGGTGGTAGCCCATTTATGGTAACTTCCTTAGCAAGTTACTTTTTTGACTTAGATACCGTCCACTTATCAACCTTTGAACAACGTGAAAACGGTGTGTTAACTCAAACGCAAGATTGGACGTCTCCATATGTTCCGGGTCCTAGGTTTAAAGATACTCCGCTTTATATTCTCACCAGCAGAAATTCTGCATCCGCTGCAGAAGGCTTTAGCTATGCTATGCAAAGTTTGACTAGAGCAACCATTGTTGGAGAGGTAACTGCTGGTGCCGCTCATGGTAGAAGTGCAGAAATAGTCAATAACGATTATATTCTCACTTTACCATCTACACGACCTGTTGACCCTCGAACAAAAGATAATTGGGAAAGAAAAGGTGTAAAACCAAATATAGAAACGAACAGCGACAATGCACTTAATGTAGCTTATGCTGAGGTGCTTAATTCCTTAATCAAAAGTAATAGTAGCAACCTTAGTTTGCATCAATGGGTCTATCCATTGGTTAAAGCAAAATCCAGCCCGTACCAGCCAAGTCAGAGTGATTTCAATCAAATTATAGGTACGTATGGTAAGCGCAAAGTTTTTCAAGAAAATGGCAAACTTTTTTATCAATATTTAGATGATCCAGCTTTTGAAATAGAGCTACTTGATAAAGAAACTATTATTTTTAAAGCGTTTACTGAAGCACGGTTGCAAGCTATATATAAAGATAAAGAAGCCGTAGCATTGAAAATGCTCTCTTTTGGCGAGGATGCAAAAGAGTTTCAGAGAACGATGTAAAAATTGCTAAAAAGTTGCTTAAATGGACAAAAACAGCTGGCTTTTGCTCGTTCCTCGCTAATTTTAGCCAGCTATTTTATTGCCGCTTAGCAAAGCGTTAGGTGCTTCTGGAAAATCAATGGCTAAATCAGAAATAAGACAGTTCTTAAAAGAGATCCGCACTAAATTTCCTAATGTTGGTCCTCTTATGGAAAAACATGAGAGTTGGGCACTCACATTTCTAATGGAAGAGTTCGCAAATTTGACAACTATTTTGTTAAACCAAGGCGATTTAGAAGAAGCACTAGAACAGTTGCAGTACATGAGCGAGAAATTAGATACTGCAACCAAGGCGGAATTCGAGTACATAGATGTATATTATACAGAGCACTTATTCTGGAAAGGAACCAAAGAAGGTATTAAACGTGGCTGGCCTCTCGTGCCAGATAATCTCAAAAAATTGTACTTGGACTTTCATGGTAAACCACCTAGGGTTGTGGTTTAAAAATGCACGCACCTAGGAATTATTAACGTGACACCCATATTAAATTTTGCACTTCACGCAATTAGATAGTAGCTTTTATTTAGTATAAAAAACAAGTCTAGAGCTCGTTGAGCTAACAGGGCTAATAATGCGAGAGGATAAACGCGGGCACATTGATAATATAACCCTTCCTTTGCTAGTAAGCCTTAATATATCACCAGAAAACTGGTTCAAGCTTGCAACCCAATTTACACGCGTATTTCATGGTGCATTAGGCAGACCCGCTTCTCAAGCACGTTACTGTGAAAATTTGAAGCGCAAACGGCGTTCAAATATTAGCAACTGCGAAAAGCTACTCGCATAAATCAAAACCACTAAGTAAAAGTTAAAACTGCAATCCTGCAGTTATTTTCATGTATGAAATTTAGATCTAAGAATGCTAATGACTTATTTATTAGATGAAATGAAAAGTGACCCAGAAATAAAAGATAAGTTCTTAATCTGATTGGTAAATTTGTTGGTACATTTTATTTGTAAATAAAACTGGGTTTCAAGTTTGGTTTCTATTAAGCGTTATTACTTAGTTGGTCAGCTTTAAAGGTTATATACTTGAAATATAAATACGAGAGAAAGGCAGAGTCTTTATTATTTAGCCAAAGTGAGCTTTATTTATAACCATTATCAGCAAAATTAAGTCACTAATGTAAATTATTCCATAATTAACAACGTTAAAAAACAATAACTTATTTGACAGAGTAGCTATCTCGTTTATTCTTTTAACATTTAGTAATAAGTTTTTTTTATTATCACAGCTACAGATGTCGTGAAGTGATTTTAGTAAGTGCTTTAAGGAAAAATTGATTCACATGTCTTCTACACCAGAAAATATAATTGGCCAGCAAGAAATGCTGGCGGTGCGCCAACGCAGGCGCTATACACTTTGCCATGTTTTGACCTTTTTAGGTGTGCTTTTTCTTACTGCATTTGGAGGTTTGAGCTTAGTTAGTGGTTCGCATGTTTTAGGTACCATATTATTAATTAATGCACTTGTGGGGTTAATCAATCTTTATCTTTTAAAGCGAAGTGGTAATGTTGAGCGAGCGGCAAAAATTCTTAGCGGTATTTTGTTTGTTTTATCGATGAGCTTATTAATCACTGGCGGTGAGAACAATACCGGAATGCTGTGGATTTATCCTATTGTTGCTATAAATCTTTTTATAAACCGCTTTTGGCCTGCTGTTTTTGTATTTAGTATTTTTAGTATTGCAAGTGCTTTGCTTTTATTTACGCCATTAAGTGCTTTATTAATGACTAGTTACTCACTCACCGAATCCGTTCGCTTCATGCTTACAATGCTGGCTTTAAATTCTATTTGTTTAGCTGCTTTACGTTCAGAAGAGCAAGCCTACGAAACTATTATGCAACTGCATGCAGATGATATTCGCCAAATGGCTTATTACGATAAGCTTACGGGGTTACCTAATCGATGGAGCTTTAAAACTAACCTTGAGCGTATGCTAAACCGTGCTGAGCGAGATAAACAGCGCATTGGTTTGCTTTATATAGATTTGGATAACTTTAAGCAGGTTAATGATCAGCATGGCCATGAAGCTGGGGACAGAGTTTTACTTAAATTTAGTGAGCGGCTTTTAGATGTTATACGCCCAAATGATCAACTATATAAGCCACAAACAGAAAGTTTAGCAAGGCTTGCTGGCGATGAGTTTGTTGTACTGTTACCTAATATTAAAGACCCCCTTGATGCAAGTACTGTGGCCGCAAGAATTTTAAATATTTTTAAAGGGGGATTTAGTGTTGATGATGTAGATCACATGATATACGCAAGTATTGGTATTGCTGTTTACCCCGATGATTCTGCTGACTCCAAAAATTTACTCCATCATGCTGATGCAGCAATGTATGACGCTAAAAATAATGGACGTAATTGCTTTAAATTTTTTACCCAAGACATTGCTGACAAGCTTCGTGAACGCCAACTCATTGAAAAAGGGCTTAGACTTGCTTTAAATGAAGCGCATTTTAGTTTAGTTTATATGCCTATTTTTGCTTGTAAAGATAGCTCTATTGTAGCCGTTGAAGTGCTGCTTAGGTGTCACAGCCCCGCATTGAAAGGTTATGGGCCTGATCAATTCATCCCTGTGGCTGAGGCAACAGGCCTTATAAAAGATATTGATTTATGGGTTATAGACAACGCTTTAGAAGCACAAGGCGTTTTACAAAAAGAACACAGTTTTAGTGGCAAAATTTGTATTAATATTTCGGGTGTTGAGCTACACAACGAGCTATTTTCTGAACAGGTAAAAAATTTATTAGAACATCACCAAATTAAACCTAACTGTGTTGAGCTAGAAGTTACAGAGACGGCATTTGTTGCTGGTGATGTTACCTGCCTAAAAACGCTCAATACGCTAAATGAACTTGGCGTATCCTTAGCATTAGATGATTTTGGTACAGGTTACACGGCATTTAATCAATTAATACATTACCCAGCTCATTGCTTAAAAATAGATCGCTCATTTGTAAATGATCTTTTTTCAGAGCGCGAGGCACGTAACAAAATGGTGATGATCATCCAAAGTTTGGCCAAGCTTTACGATCTTAGAGTGATTGCTGAAGGTGTTGAAACCGAAGCACAAATGACTTACCTCAAAGAACTTGGTTGTGATTGGGCACAAGGCTACTATTTATCGCGGCCATTACCGTGGGATGACTTTTGCGCGTTACTTAAATCCTAAAATAATTAACTTAACCAGCGCACTTATTTTTAAAATAAGTGCGCTGGTTTATGCGTGAATTATCCGAAACCATTAATGAAGACATTGGTCGCAGAGCTTGTAAAGAAGATAACTGCACAGGTCGATTCTTTCATGGTGCATTAGGCAATCTCACTTCACAAGTAAGTGACTGAGAAAATTTAAAGCGCAAACGGCTTTCAAATATTAGCAACTGCGAAAACTACTCGCATAAATTAAAAACCATTCAGTAAATGTTAAAACTGCAATCTTGCAGTTTTTTTTATGCGTGTAATTCAGGTTTGGGAATGCTAAACAAGTGACTCATGGTTTATTAGCTCGCCTTTTTTTAGTCAGTACAAAACAGTTATCGATTTTGCTATTTGTACCCTTAACTTATAAGGCTCTAGAGGTTTTTAGAAAATTGGATTGTTATTTAAAATTCTCTGTTTATTTAAAATACGGATCTAATATATTTTCAATACGATAGGATTTATCGTTTTTTTAACAAAATTATACAATGTAGATTATTCTGAAGAATAATACGTGTGTACAATATTTAAACTTTTTAATCCCTTTATTATCAATCTATTGCACTATATATGTTACTTAATGAAAATATACAATATTTACAAGCCTATTCTATAGGTGTAATATTTTTAATGATTTATTATTATTTTCACTAAACAACAAGGATCTGTTTATGCACTTATATGAGGAACAGTTTTTAGAAGAGCATGATTACCCACGAGTTTCTAAACCTACAAAAGTGCTTATTATCGCATCAACTGAACGTTGTGGTAGTCATATGCTTGGTCATGCTTTACATAATACGCATGCGTTCGGTTTTCCCCTAGAATATTCCAATCCTGCTAATTTAAAAAAATGGAAAGAAAAATTTAAAACCGATGATTTTTATGAGGTTTTAGATGAGATACAAAAACGCAGAACATCACCCAATGGGGTATTTGGAATAAAGTTACATTATCAGCACATTGAAGAATTTGGTGGATTTGAACAATTAGTTAATTATTTTCCTGATGCTTATTATGTTTTGTTATCAAGAGAAAATGTGCTTAATCAAGCTGTGTCTTTATCAATAGCAAGCCAAACTGGGGTATGGATTGCGGGGCAAGAGCCTGTAAACGAAAACCCTGAATATGATTACTTGAGTATTGATAAAAGTCTTAAAAGTATTATTAAAAATAACTCGTCTTGGCGATATTCTCTCGCGGCGAGTGACTGTAATTATATGGAAATGAATTTTGATAATGTCAAAAATAATTTGGATAAGACTATTTCTGATATCGCTAAATTTATGGGGGTTTCCGTAAATGTTGAAGATATTCCTACTGAACAAGTTACGAGTAAACAAAGTAATAAGCTAAACAAAGAATGGGAAGAACGTTTTTGCTCAGAGTTTAACTTATCAAGTAAATTAATTTCTGAACAAAAACCTGAACTTATAAAAAAGATTAAGAAAAAGGTTAAGAAAGTGTTGTCTTAATTTGTATATTTATAGGTTAAGCGATTTTTTTCTCGATTTTTTATATTTAATGGCCCATTAGTAAAAATATACTAAAGGGCCAATTTAATGATAGTCACTTTAAGATAAAGCTTTACTGCGCTAATAGCTCTTTTCTTACTATTTCAGCACCTTTACTCAATGCATTAAGCTTAGCGTTCGCAACTTCGCGCGAAAGCGGGGCCATGCCGCAGTTTGTGCAGGGGTAGAGTTTGTCGGCATCTACAAACTGTAGGGCTTTGCGTAAAGTAGTAGCTACTTCTTCGGGTGTTTCTATTTCATTGGTGGCTACATCAATAGCGCCTACCATTACTTTTTTACCTCTGATCAGTTCAAGTAAGTTCATAGGTACGTGTGAGTTGTGACACTCAAGTGAGATAATATCAATATTTGATTGCTGTAATTTAGGAAAAGCTTCTTCGTACTGACGCCATTCATTGCCAAGTGTTTTTTTCCAATCGGTGTTGGCTTTAATGCCGTAGCCATAACAAATATGCACAGCAGTTTCGCATTTTAACCCTTCAATTGCGCGCTCTAAACAGGCAATGCCCCAATCGTTTACTTCATCAAAAAATACATTAAACGCGGGCTCATCAAATTGGATAATATCAACGCCTGCGGCTTCTAGTTCTTTGGCCTCTTGGTTGAGTATTTTGGCAAATTCCCAGGCTAGTTTTTCGCGGCTTTTGTAGTGGTCGTCATAAAGTGTATCTATCATGGTCATTGGGCCGGGTAGTGCCCACTTTATAGGTTGGTTAGTTTGCGAGCGCAAAAACTTAGCGTCTTCTACAAACACAGGTTTTTGGCGGCTAACAGGGCCCACTACGCTTGGTACACTTGCATCGTAACGGTCGCGTATTTTTACCGTTTTTCGTTTTTCAAAATCAACACCGTTTAGATGCTCTATAAATGTAGTTACAAAATGTTGGCGTGTTTGCTCGCCATCGCTCACTATGTCAATACCAGCGAGTTGTTGTGAGTGAAGTGCAATGCGCAGTGCGTCGTTTTTGCCTTCAATGAGTTCGTTGTTTTGAAGCTTCCACGGCGACCAAAGGGTTTCTGGCTCTGCAAGCCATAAGGGCTTTGGTAAACTGCCTGCTGTAGATGTAGGTAATAATGTTTTCATAATAAGAGTGACCCTTTATTAAAATAAGGTTAAACGTTTGCTGTTGTAAATTGCTCAAGCACTGATTTATACGGTTTTATAAAATGCTCTTCAGCAAACTTGCCTTGTTCTGCGGCTAATTTACTGCGCTCATCTCTGTCGTAAATAATTTGCGTGAGTGAGTGGTCGGCATTTTTTAAATTAGGCTTAAAGGCGTTACCCGCTTTGGCATTGGCGTTATAAATTTCTGGGCGATAAATTTTTTGAAAGGTTTCCATTGTGCTAATGGTGCTTATTAGCTCAAGGTTGGTGTAATCGTTTAGTAAGTCACCAAAGAAAAACAAGGCAAAAGGTGCGGCACTATTTGCAGGCATAAAGTAACGCACCTGTAGGCCCATTTTTTTAAAGTATTGCTCTGTTAACGAAGGTTCGTTTGGTTGGTATTCAATACCTAAAATAGGGTGCTCGTTGGCAGTGCGATGATATGTTTTGTTATCTGACACACTGAGGCATATTACCGGTGGCTTTTTAAAGTGTTGCTTATAGGTGTTTGAGCGTACAAACGATTGAAATAATTTACCATGCAGCTCACCAAAATTATCGGGAATACTAAATTGTGGTTTATTTTTATTATGTTGCTGAAGTAACACGCTAAAGTCGTAGTCGCGAACGTACGATGAAAAGTTATTACCAACAATACCTTCTATGCGCTTGTTTGTTTTGGTATCAATAATATTCGTTTTTAATATTTCTATAGAAGGAAAGCTTTGGCTGTTTTCATCTAAACCAATATCTACAGAAATAATCTCAAGCTCTACACTGTAGCGCTCAGAGGTTGGGTTATCCCAATTAGCAAGGGTGTTAAAGCGGTTGTTGATCATATTTAGCGCTTTTCTTAAGTTTTGTTGGCGGTGTTCGCCTCGTGCTAAGTTTGCAAAATTAGTGGTAATACGGGTGTTTTCAGCGGGTTGGTAGTTTTCATCAAGGCGCTGACTTTTAATATTAAATGTAATGTTTTTACTCATGGTGACTCTATCCATATTGTATATTTAAAACCTGAGCCTTTAGCGTGCTCAAAGGGTGGTTTTGTAATAAACAGGCTTAATGCTTATAAGCGCTGGCCGATGGATAATTTATACGTTGATTGGTGCTTTAATAAAAACGGTTTAATTTCACATAAAACATGAGTTTGATTCATTTATATAAATTAAATGTGTTACTGAGAGAACATATACCTGTGTTTAGGCATGTAAAAAAATAGTGCAGCGTATAATTTATAGGTGTTTAGACGTCTAGATGTGTTTGTTGTGATAATTTCACGTTGCGCATTAATAAAATTCAGGCACGGCTGTAACCCTTATTTTAATTAACGCTTAAAGTTACAGTTTTAAAAATTACTGTAATTTTACGGCGAGTTATAGGCACTTATTTATTAAAATAGCGATTAAAAGGGAGTGGTTTTTAATGCAACAACTAACAATAATACCTGCAGGCATCTATGTGTTGTTCATCTAAGCTTAGTTACACTGACTTAACTAACTTGATAATAATAAAGTATATTATGTACGGACACTAAAATAAATGAACAAACTAAAAAATCTCATTACTCAATTTATAGTGGCAATGCAAAAGCGACCAGGGCTATTGGCTGTATTGGCGTTTTGCTCAGGTGTTGCAAGCTATGTAATGGTTGATAGAAAAGAGTCGCTCTCGCAGGTTATTGCCATTGTTTTACTGGTGAGCTGGTTTTGGTTGATCATCGACAACTGGCTACGCGATAAAGTACAAGAGCGCTTTGGGGTAGCCGTATCTCCTAATGTAATGCGCTTTGCACTGCAAATGGTGCAACAAGAAAGCCTATTTTTTGCGTTACCGTTTTTTTTAGCGGTTACTCAGTGGGATCACCCACAAGCACTCTTTACATCGCTGATAATTATATGTGCCTTCATATCGGTAATAGATCCATTTTACTATAAAAAGTTAGCTAAAAACCGCACGCTGTTTACAGTATTTCATAACTTTGCATTATTTGTGGTTTTGCTTGTTACGTTACCTATTTTATTAAACCTAACTACGAGCCAAAGCTTAGCAATTGCGCTTGTAACCTCAGTACTTATTACTTTACCTAGCTTAACAAACTTAATGCCTGATGCGCGCTGGTGGCGTTTTCCTATTTTAGTTTTAATTTTATGCGTAATAAGCGCCGGGGTTTGGCAGCTTCGCAGCTTTGTTCCGCCAGCAGCCCTGCGTTTAACCGATATTACCTTGGCACACAAAGTAGATGTTGAGCATAAAAAACCACTAGGTAGCATTGATACTCTTGATTTATATACACTTCATCATGAAGGGTTATACACATGGACCGCAGTAAAAGCGCCAAGAGGCCTAAACGAAAAAATATTTCATGTATGGATACACAATAAAAAAGAGGTCGACAGAATTACGCTCAATATTAATGGCGGGCGAAAACAAGGCTACAGAGCATGGACTCATAAAGTAAATTTTCCGCATGATGCTAAAGGTAAGTGGCAAGTAAAAGTGGTAACTGAGTCTGGGCAATTAATAGGGCTTACGAAATTTATTGTTACACCTTAACGCTATAAATACGCTGATAATCAACTATAGATTTGATACGCTGTTTTTACATTACTTAATGGATGAGTGTTATGAGCATTGCTTTAGATATTGTTATGTGGCTAATGATAGAAACCATTTTAGGGTTTATTTTGTACTCTACCGGCTGTGCAATTTTAAACGTTTTCACCTTTGGTAAGTTTAAAGCTGACATTAAAGATTATGTGAGCTTTAAGGCAAATAAAGCTAAAAACGTTTACCTAATATGTTTACTTGGCTTTAGCTTTTACGCAGCGTTAATTGGTTTTGTTGCTTACATAAGCCAATAACTTAGGTTTATAAGTATATGAAGTTTAATAAGCTATTGGTTATAGCGGGGGTTTTAAGTTTTATAGCGTCACTTTTACATATTGCCTGTATTTTTGGCGGCCCTGATTGGTATCGCTTTTTTGGTGCTGGTGAGCACATGGCGCAGTTGGCTGAGCAGGGAAGTACGTATCCTACCTTTGTTACTTTAATTATATCAGCCATACTTGCTATATGGGGCATGTATGCGCTCTCTGGCGCAGGTGTTATTTTAAAGCTGCCTTTTTTAAAAACGGCTTTGGTATTAATAACAGGTGTTTATTTACTAAGGGGGATAGCAGGGTTAATAGCTCCTTTTGTAACAACCAGTCAGTTAATTCATCACAACTCCATTGTATTTTGGATTGTAAGCTCAATTGTGTGCAGTATTTATGGGCTGTTTTATTTATTAGGTACGCTTAAACTTTTCCGAACACATACCTCATTAACTGTATAAATTAAACACAGCGAGCGCTAAAAATAGATTTTTCACAGCTCAGGTTAATCAAGTTATTTACTATGTAAGGAGCAACATGAGTCACGATCACAGCCATCATATTAGTCACTATAATCGCGCGTTTGCTATAGGCGTTTTACTCAATCTTATATTTGTCGTGATAGAAGCAGGGTACGGTTTTTTTGCCAACTCCCTCGCGCTTTTAGCCGACGCAGGGCATAACCTAAGCGACGTGGTTAGTTTATTACTTGCGTGGGGGGCAAATGTTTTGGCAAGTAAAGCCGCTACCGACAAGCGCACCTTTGGCTATAAAAAATCAACGGTGTTAGCGTCATTAATGAGCTCTGTTTTACTTATGGCTGCCCTTGCTAGCATAGCCTGGCATGCCATAGAACGTTTTGAAAACCCTCAGCCGGTTACAGGCATGACGGTTATAGTGGTTTCGCTTATTGGTGTAGTAATTAACACATTAACTGCGTTGTTGTTTGTGCAAGGTCAAAAGCACGATTTAAATATTCGAGGTGCTTTTTTACATATGGCGGCCGATGCTGCGGTGTCTTTAGGTGTGGTAATTGCCGGCATTGTTATTTTATTTAAAAACTGGCAGTGGGTAGACCCTGTTGTAAGTTTGAGTATTGTCGTGATTGTGTTTATTGGCACATGGGGATTATTTAAAGACTCGCTCAATTACGCCACAGACGCCGTACCCAAAAATATTAGTATAGAAAAACTAAAGCAGTATTTTTTAAGCATTGAGCATGTAACAGGTGTGCATGGGTTACATGTGTGGCCACTAAGTACCACAGAGTCTGCGCTTATTGTTCACTTAGTAACTGACAACAACGCATTAAATAACGACTTTTTAATTGAAGTACAGCACCATTTACATGACCACTTTGACATTGAACACGCCACCATTCAAGTTGAAAGCAGCCAAGGCAGCACAGGTTGTATGTTCAACCATGGGCATGCCCATGGTTAAACGTTAATTGGTTTTAAAAAATTAACCCTGATAGCTTGTAACAACTTAACGAAAAAATGAGTAGTAGCACGGGTAATATAACTACATTTAAAAGTGTTGAGTTGGTGTATTTTCCCATGACTGATTTTTGATTCACTAACCACACCAAATACGCGGTAATTATGGGCAGTAGTAATCCATTCGCAGCTTGTGCAAATATAATTACCGCAACAGGGTCAAGCCCCAGTGAGGCCACAAATGCACCGAAAGCTAAAATAGTAATGGCGACTGTTTTAAAACGGGTGTTACTCATTTCGCTTGACCAACCAAGCATGCCACATACCGCATACGCGCCTGCTAATGGGGCTGTTATTGCGCTTGTTAATCCTGCGGCAAATAAGCCAATAGCAAAAAAGTAATGCGCTGCTTCGCCAAGTAATGGCTCAAGTTGCACGGCCATATTTGCTGCACTAATTTTACCGGCATCGGTGCCATAAAAGGCAACAGACGCGGTTGATAAAATGGCAAGGGTGATCACCCCACCGAGCGTAATTGATAAACCTGTATCTAAGTTAGTTTGTTTAATAACAGTGTCTTTATCACTTTTAGAATGATCTTGCGCTGCTAAAACACCAGAGTGCAAAAATAAGTTATACGGTACAATGGTTGTGCCAATGAGGGCCAATACCGTTGTAATTGAGCCACTTGGCATTGTAGGTATAAACCCAGCGAGGACTTTAGCCATTGGTGGCGCAGCCATAATTAGGGTAGATATAAATACAAGGCTCATAAGGATCACCAGCAGTATTAATGCATTTTCTACCACTTTGTGCTTACCACTGTATAAAAGAATAGCGCTACATACAGCAATTAACGGCGTCCATATTTGTGCACTTACCCCTGGGAAAATACCAACTAGCCCCATACTTGCACCACTGAGGTTTCCTGCTTCATATGCAGCGCTACCCACACCAATTGCACTTATTACTAAAAAACTAGCAAGCGCTTTAAGATAAGGGGTTTTAATGTGTGCACGTAACGCTTGTGCTAAATCTTGCCCTGTTGCTACTCCTAATCGAGCAGCCATAGACTGCAACAAAATAGTGGCAATAACCGAAAATAGTAATGTCCAAATTAATGCAAACCCAAAGTTTGCACCGGCAACACTTGCCGTTGTGATTGTTCCGGGGCCAATAAATGCGGCTGTTACAAGTAATCCTGGGCCAAATCGCATACTGTTACCTTAATATTTGCTTTTAAATTTAGAACAACGTTTTATTACGTTGAACCTAGATTGCTGCCACTTTACGTGCCATGCAGCGAGAGCCCCACCTTGGCTAATTAACCTTACACTCTGGGTAATTATTTTAATATGACTATCAAAAAGCCGCGTAGGATACCAACTTATATATAGATTTAAAGAGCCAAACGATTACCTGCTTGTTAAATGCACAATATGCGCGAGTTATATTTATAAATCAGCCATGTGCGTTGTTGGTTTCTCATTTTTATCCTACCTTATAGATTGTAAAATGAGCAAGTTACTTAGTTTTTTAATGATGTGGGCAATTTTTTAAATAAATTGTTTAAAAAGGCATCTTTTTATTGCTGAGCTTCGTTATATAGCACTATTATGCGCAACTTTTTGGTTTTGGACCTTTTAATGAAAACTAATTTAAAAATCTGTCACTTTATCTGCATTATCTCGCTGGCTTTAGGTACGAGTAAAAGCGCTGCGAATGAGTCGCTACAAGAGCTTGAGGTAGGTGTAGGCGGGAATATAAAAAGCGTTGCACACCCTGATCACGCAAATAAAAAATTTAATATTCATATTCATCCTTTATGGGAAAGCCATTATGTGACAGAAGG
>CERC01066754.1_pt1 | contig 22530 bp, 17 predicted proteins | sample 530921 | NCBI WGS metagenome assembly CERC01 (sample SAMEA2621099, study PRJEB7988) | marine metagenome | isolation source: saline water (ENVO:00002010), including
CGGATCGCCGCTTGTTCATGTTGTATCAGCCGCATCGCTACACACGCACGCGCGATCTCTATGAGGATTTCGTCAAAGTGCTGGGCAGTGTGGACGCACTGGCTCTGCTGGATGTGTATTCAGCGGGCGAATCGCCGATCCCCGGAGCGGACAGTCGCAACCTCTGCCGCAGTATTCGCTTGCAGGGCAAGCTGGAGCCGCTGTTCGTCGATGGGCCTGAACAGGCGTTGGCGCAGCTGCGCCCCCATTTGCGCCCCGGTGATGTTCTGCTGACTCAGGGGGCGGGGAATATCGGCGCACTGGCGCAACAATTTTCAACGCAGGATTGGACGCAGGCGAGTTAGATGACGGACACGGCCATTAACACAGTGATGCAAGCCATTGGCGGTCAAATCGCCGTGCTGCTGGGTGGCAGCTCGGCAGAGCGTGAAGTCTCGTTGCGCAGTGGAGCGGCGGTGATGGAGGCCTTTGCTCGCTTGGGTATCCCTGCCACCGCAATCGATACCCGCGATGCTGACTGGATGCAGCAGCTTGCGCCGTTCAGTCACTGCTTTCTGGCCTTGCATGGGCCCGGTGGTGAAGACGGCACAGTTCAGGGCGCGCTGGAATGTCTGGGTAAGTCGTACACCGGCAGCGGCGTGATGGCTTCTGCGCTGGCTATGGATAAGTTGCGCTGCAAGCTGCTCTGGTTAGGACACGGCCTGAGTACGCCAAAGTTTGTTGAGCTGGATGAGCACAGTGACTGGAAGGTCATCAGTAAAACGCTGGGGCAGGCGATTGTGAAGCCGGCCTGCGAGGGCTCAAGCATTGGCATGTCCCGTGCCGATAGCGCCGCAGAGCTCGAAGCGGCATGGCATACCGCGAAGCCCTACGGCCGGGTGTTTGCGGAACAGTGGATAACGGGTGGCGAGTACACCGTGGCGGTACTGGATGGTCAGGCTTTACCGGCGATCCGGCTGGAGACCGATGCGGCTTTTTACGATTTCAATGCCAAGTACCTGTCAGACAGTACGCGCTATCACTGCCCGGCGGGGTTGAGCAAAGACGACGAGCAGGGTTTGCGAAAGCTGGCGGTGCAGGCCTTTGATGCGGTCGGCTGCAGAGGCTGGGGACGGGTAGACGTGATGCGCGATGAGCGCGGCCGTTTCTATTTACTGGAGATCAATACCGTGCCGGGGATGACCGATCACAGTCTGGTCCCGATGGCCGCCAAGCAGTCGGGGTTGAATTTTGATCAATTGGTGCTGCGCATTTTACAGAGCAGCCTGAACGACACTGAGGCGGCCCATGGCGGCTAAGCAGAACCGATTCAAGCGCTCCCGTGGCGGCGAAGAAAAGCGACGCATGGGAAGTCGCCGGGAGTGGGGGCGAATTTTTAATCGCCTGTTGCTGCTGTCGGCTGCGTTGGGTTTTGTCTACGGCGTGGAAAAACTGGGAGAGCGTCTCGACGGTATTCCCGTTGAGCGTGTGGTGTTTGCGGGTGATCTGCACCACGTGAACCGAGAGGTACTCGTTGAACGGGTGACCAGCCATTTGGCTGTCGGGTATCTGGGCTTGGATTTGCCTGCGATTCAGGCCGAGTTGGAGCAGGAGCCGTGGGTATACCGAGCGGTGGTGGAGCGGCTGTGGCCGCGTGAGCTGAAAATCACCATCGTTGAAGAAACGCCAATTGCTGTATGGGGGCGTGGTGGCCTGCTAAACCATCGCGGCCGTATTTTCGAACCGGAAGAAGGGCGTGCTTACCGCGGTGATCTGCCGGTGCTGGACGGTCCAGAGGGCAGTGCGCTGGAGATGATGCGCCAGTACCGACTGATGAGCCAGCTGCTGGGTGATGAAAATCTGCAGCTCAATACGCTGGAAATGAGTGCGCGGGGCAGTTGGACCGCTCGCATCGAAAATGATGTGGAGCTGGTGTTGGGGCGGCAGGAGCCGCTGGAGAAGTTGCGGCGTTTTCTGTGGGTATACCGCCAGTCTCTGGCGGCAGATTTCGCCAAAGTCGCGCGTGTGGATATGCGCTATGTAAATGGTCTGGCCGTTGCCTGGGCCGAACAACAGAACAAGGGATAACCATGCACATTGAGTTGCTAAAAGAAGGTCGACGTCGCCTCGTACTCACATCGTGCATCGCTTGGGGGAAGTGCAGCAATGTCTAATGCAAATGCCGGAAGAATGGTGGTCGGGCTGGATATCGGTACCTCGAAAGTGGTGGCGATTGTGGGTGCGATCAACGATGAGGGCAAGCTGGAGGTTGTGGGTATTGGCTCGCATCCCTCTCGTGGCCTGAAGAAAGGCGTGGTCGTCAATATTGAGTCCACCGTCCAGTCCATTCAGCGGGCCGTGGAAGAGGCGGAGTTGATGGCTGGCTGCGAAATCCACAGCGTGTATGTGGGGATCGCCGGTAACCACATTCGCAGCCTCAACTCTCACGGCATCGTGGCGATCCGTGACCGCGAAGTCTTTCAGTTGGATCTCGACAGGGTGATTGATGCGGCTCAGGCCGTGGCGATTCCTGCCGATCAGAAAGTGCTGCACATCCTGCCTCAGGAATTTGTGATCGATGAACAGGAAGGCATCAAGGAACCATTGGGCATGTCAGGTGTGCGCCTGGAAGCCAAAGTGCACCTGGTGACCTGTGCGGTGAATGCCGTGCAAAACATCGAGAAATGTATCCGTCGCTGTGGCCTCGAGGTCGAGGACGTGATTCTCGAGCAGCTGGCGTCCAGTTACTCGGTGCTGACAGACGATGAGAAGGAGCTGGGGGTGTGCTTGGTGGACATCGGTGGTGGTACCAGCGATATCGCCATCTTTACCGACGGGGCGATACGCCACACTGGCGTAATCCCCATAGCGGGTGATCAGGTGACCAATGACATCGCCATGGCGCTGCGTACGCCCACCCAGTACGCCGAGGAAATCAAAATCAAATATGCCTGTGCGCTGACTCAGCTCGCCGGTGAAGGTGAAACCATCAAAGTACCCAGTGTGGGTGAGCGCGCGCCGCGTGAGCTGTCCCGTCAGGCCTTGGCAGAGGTAGTTGAGCCCCGCTATGACGAGCTTTTCACGCTGGTTCAGGCCGAATTGCGCCGCAGTGGCTACGAAGACCTCTGTGCGGCGGGCATTGTGCTGACTGGCGGTACTTCAAAGATGGAGGGCGTCGTTGAGCTGGCGGAAGAGATATTCCACATGCCTGTGCGCATTGGGTCTCCGCAGGGTATTCGCGGCCTCACCGACATTGTGCGCAATCCGATTTATGCCACCAGCGTGGGTTTGCTGCAGTACGGACTGAAGCATCAGGAACAATCCGGCGGGCGCGGGCGCGTTCGTCAGGACGGTTTTGTATCCCGGTTGAAAAACTGGGTGCAGAACAATTTTTAACACAACAACACTGTTTTTAACGAAGTAGTAACCGGTCGTGTTTGGCAGCACGGCTGATCATGTAAAAAGGGAGAAAAACCATGTTTGAACTCGTAGATAACGTTCCTCAGAACGCAGTCATTAAAGTGGTGGGTGTCGGTGGTGGCGGCGGCAATGCCGTTAAGCACATGATTGCCAACGATGTTGATGGTGTGGATTTCATCTGCGCCAACACCGACGCGCAGGCGTTGACTGATGTGATGTCAAAAACTGTTCTGCAGCTTGGCACCGCCATCACCAAAGGGCTGGGCGCAGGTGCCAACCCCGAGGTGGGTCGCCAGGCGGCTATTGAAGATCGCGATCGCATCGCGGAAGCACTGGAAGGTGCCGATATGGTGTTCATCACCGCGGGTATGGGCGGCGGTACTGGTACTGGCGGCGCGCCGGTGGTTGCAGAAGTGGCGCGTGAGCTGGGTATTCTGACCGTGGCGGTGGTCACCAAGCCCTTCCCCTTCGAAGGCAAGAAGCGGATGACCGTTGCTGAAGCGGGCATGCGGGAACTGCGTCAGCACGTTGACTCGCTGATCACTATTCCCAACGAGAAGCTGCTGCCGGTACTGGGTAAAAACACCAGTCTGCTGGATGCTTTCAAGGCGGCCAACGACGTATTGTTGGGGGCGGTGCAAGGCATTGCTGACCTTATCATCCGTCCGGGTATGATCAACGTCGACTTCGCCGATGTGCGCACCGTGATGTCTGAAATGGGTATGGCGATGATGGGCAGTGGTATTGCCTGCGGTGAGAACCGTGCCTGTGAAGCCGCTGAGGCCGCGATTCGCAGCCCGCTGCTGGAAGACGTTAACCTCGAGGGTGCCCGTGGCATTTTGGTAAATATTACCGCGGGATTGGACCTCTCCCTAGGCGAGTTCAGCGATGTCGGGGATACTATCAAGGAATTTGCGTCTGAGGACGCTACCGTGGTGGTTGGTACGGTGATCGATCCGGATATGAGCGACGAGCTGCGAGTCACTGTCGTGGCAACTGGTCTGGACGGCATCGCGCAGGAAGCCCCGCTGAAAGTGGTCGAGAGCAAGCCCGTTGAGCGCGCTAGTGACTACCGCAAGCTGGACCGGCCGACAATTATGCGTAACCAGCAGGCAGCTGCCGCTCGTGAAGCCGTTCCCGCTTCGCCGGTGGTGGAAGACAAAGACATGGAATATCTGGATATTCCTGCGTTTTTGCGCCGCCAAGCTGACTGATACGCAAGTACGGCAGCGGTAGCAGTTGGCGCCACCCGGTCGGTTACGGCCAGGGTGCTGCGCTAGGCGGCGTTTTGCGTCTTTAGTAAGAGTGTGAACCATGATCAGACAACGTACATTGCGCAATACCATCCGGGCGACCGGTATTGGTTTGCACACCGGAGAAAAAGTCTTTCTTACCCTGAAGCCCGCACCGGTGGATACCGGGGTGATCTTCAGACGAACGGACTTGAACCCGGTCGTTGAGATCCACGCTCACGCGGAAAATGTCGGTGATACGACCCTGTCTACCACGCTGGTAAACGGCGATGTCCGGGTATCAACGGTTGAGCACTTGCTGTCAGCAATGGCGGGGCTGGGCATTGACAATGCCTACGTCGAGCTGAGCTCATCGGAAGTGCCGATTATGGATGGCAGTGCGGGCCCCTTCGTGTTCCTGATTCAATCAGCGGGCATAGAGGAGCAGGATGCACCCAAGAAGTTCATCCGTATCAAGCGGCCGGTTACGGTAAAAGATGGCGATAAAGTTGCCAGTTTCCTCCCTTTTGACGGCTTTAAAGTCTCTTTTACCATCGACTTTGATCACCCGGTTTTTCGCGACCGTACCGGCCACGCCGAGCTGGATTTTTCCAGTACCTCCTTCGTGAAGGAAGTGAGCCGGGCCCGCACCTTCGGTTTTATGCATGAGATCGAGTACCTGCGTTCCAAGGGCCTTGCTCAGGGCGGCAGTGTGGACAATGCCATCGTGGTAGACGAATACCGGATTCTGAATGAAGACGGTCTGCGCTACGAAGATGAGTTTGTGAAGCACAAGGTGCTCGACGCCATCGGTGATTTGTATCTGTTGGGTACCAGCCTGATTGGTGAATTCAAGGCGCACAAGTCTGGCCACGGCTTGAATAATGCGTCGCTGAGACAGCTCATCAAAGAAACCGACGCTTGGGAATGGGTGACCTTCGAAGACCCCGCCGACGCGCCGATTACCTACGCGGCAGCCGCTGCTGCCAGTGCTTGATGGCACTCCTCTTTCCCATCCGGCACCTCGCCGGGTGGGAATAGCAATCTTTTTCCATGTATGCGATATTGCCCCACGGTAGCGCAGCGTGCGCGACTCCTGCCGGCCATGTCATTGCGACATCGTTCTGACAGTGCCACCCAGATGCCCTTGAAATTTTGTCATCTGAACTTCATTGACGTAGTTTAGCGTGACGCGCGGCGCTGTCGCTCTGTCAGGCAGGACCTGAAATTCCTCTGAGAACCAACGGCTCAACATGATCACAGCAGTAGTCAAGAAGATATTTGGAAGCAAAAACGACCGAGAACTCAAGCGCATGCGCAAGGTCGTGGCCCGTATCAACGCTTTAGAAGAATCCCTGACCGCGCTGGATGATGCGGCGCTGCGAAGTAAGACTGAAGAGTTCCGTCAGCGGGTGGCCGCTGGTGAGACGCTGGATCAGATACTGCCGGAAGCCTTTGCTGTCGCCCGTGAAGCGGGACGTCGTGTGCTCGGTATGCGGCACTTCGATGTGCAGATGATCGGTGGTATCAGTATGCATGAGGGCAAAATCGCCGAAATGCGTACCGGTGAGGGTAAAACGCTGGTTGCGACATTGCCGGTTTACCTTAATGCCATTGAAGGTAAGGGCGTGTTTGTCGTTACGGTTAACGACTACCTGGCCCAGCGTGATGCGAACTGGATGCGTCCGCTGTATGAATTCCTGGGGCTGAGCGTCGGTGTTGTTCGTGCCGGGCAGGGCAGTGATGAAAAGCGCGCTGCTTATCAATCCGACATTACCTACGGCACCAACAATGAGTTTGGTTTCGACTATCTGCGCGACAATATGGCTTTTGCGATTGAAGATCGCTATCAGCGCAGCCTGAACTTCGCCATTATCGACGAAGTCGACTCTATTCTGATCGACGAAGCGCGCACACCACTGATTATTTCCGGTCCAGCCCAAGACAGCTCGGCGCTGTACCGGCAAATCAACAAGTTTATTCCCAAGCTGGAACCCGTGCCTGAAACGGATGAGCCGAAAGTGGCCGGTTCGGAGCCGGAAGAAGGTCACTACAGCGTCGATGAAAAAATGCGGCAGGTGGAGCTGACGGAGGCCGGTCACCAAGTAGTGGAAGAGCTGCTGATTAAAGAGGGCTTGCTGGATGAAGGGGACAGCCTTTACTCCGCCAGCAATCTGAACCTGCTGCACCACGTGAACTCGGCCCTGCGCGCTCACGTTCTGTTCCATAATAATATCGAATACATTATCCAGAACGACCAGGTTGTGCTGATTGATGAGCATACTGGCCGGACGATGCCGGGCCGTCGATTGTCGGAAGGTCTTCATCAGGCGATTGAAGCCAAGGAGGGAGTAACTATTCAGGCGGAAAGCCAGACACTGGCATCCACCACCTTCCAGAATTACTTCCGTCTGTTTGACAAACTGGCCGGGATGACGGGTACCGCTGATACGGAAGCCTTTGAATTCCGCCAGATTTACGGTTTGGACGTAGTGGTGATTCCCACCAACAAACCCAATGCTCGTCGGGACCACAATGATCTGGTCTATTTGAGCAAAGAAGAAAAATACGACGCCATCGTCAACGATGTGAAAGCCATTGTCGAAACCGGTGCGCCGGTGCTGGTGGGGACGGCGTCGATAGAAACCTCTGAAGAAATGTCCAAGCGCTTCAAGCAAGCGGGCATGTCTCACAAGGTGCTAAACGCCAAATACCACGAGCAAGAAGCCGAAATTATTGCCCAGGCGGGGCGCCCCGGCGTGGTGACTATAGCCACTAATATGGCCGGTCGAGGTACCGATATTGTCTTGGGTGGCAGCGTCGATGCCGAGCTGGAAAAGCTCGACAACCCGTCAGAGGCGATGATTAACGAGCTGCGCGAAGCCTGGAAAGAGCGTCATGAGCAGGTGATTCAGGCCGGTGGCCTGCATATTATCGGCACCGAGCGCCATGAATCCCGCCGTATCGACAACCAGCTGCGCGGTCGTGCCGGCCGTCAGGGCGACCCGGGTGTGTCGCGTTTTTATCTGTCACTCGAAGATAATTTGATGCGGATCTTTGCCTCTGATCGCGTGCGCAGCATTATGCAGGCGCTGGGTCTGGAGAAAGGGGAAGCGATCGAGCACCGTATGGTGTCCAACGCCATCGAGAAAGCCCAGCGCAAAGTTGAAGGTCGCAACTTCGATATCCGCAAACAGTTGCTGGAATACGACGATGTGGCAAATGACCAGCGCCAGATTATTTATCAGCAGCGTAATGAACTGCTGGAGTCGGAAGACATCAGCGAGATGTTGGCAGCGATTCGCAGCGATGTGGTTAATGACGTCGTCAGTGAATATATTCCCATGCAGAGCATGGTTGAGCAGTGGGATGTCGACGGACTGGAGCGTCGGCTGGAGAATGACTTCGAAGTCAAACTGCCGATTGCCCAGTGGCTGGAAGAAGACAAAAAGCTGCAAGAGGAAGGCGTTCGTGAGCGCATTCTCGATGCGGTAACGGCTGGCTACGAGGCGAAGTGTGAGAAGGTCGGCCCGGATATGCGCAAAATTGAGCGACATATCATGCTGCAGGTGCTGGATACGTTGTGGAAGGAGCATCTGGCTACCATGGATCACCTGCGCCACGGCATTCACTTGCGCGCATTTGCCCAGAAAAATCCTAAGCAAGAATACAAGCGCGAGGCGTTTGAGCTGTTTCAACAAATGCTCGACAGCCTCAAGCACGAGGTTGTCCGTTTCCTGGCTCACCTGCAGTTGCAGCAGGATGAAAGTGCGGAGGCACTGGAGCGTAAGCGTCGCGAAGAGCAGGCGCGCCGTGCGATGGAATTCCAGCACGCTGAGGCGTCTGCGATGGATGCAGAGTCTGAGGAGGACGTTGGCGAAGCACCTGAACAAGCTGTCCCCGAAACCTTTGTGCGCGAAGGGCGTAAAGTGGGGCGCAATGAGCCTTGCCCTTGTGGGTCGGGTAAAAAATACAAGCAATGCCACGGTAAGCTGGGTTAAGGCACAAGGAGTAGCAAAGCATGGCGGTAGGGTCTGGTGACTTTGGCGTGTTGCACCCGGTTGATGGCGTGCGCATTGGTATAGCCAGTGCGGGAATCAAGAAAGCCGGTCGCAAAGATGTGGTGGTGTTTGAGCTTGCCGAGGGCAGCACGGTTGCTGGCGTGTTTACCAAGAACGCGTTCTGCGCTGCGCCGGTGACGATAGCCAAGTCTCATCTTCAGCAGTCCGGTGCACGCTACTGGCTGGTAAATACCGGCAATGCCAATGCCGGCACCGGGCCTTCAGGGCTTGAGGCTGCCAAGCAGTGCTGCTCGGCGCTTGCTGATTTGGCCGGCTGTCCGACAGAGCAGGTGTTGCCGTTTTCTACCGGTGTGATTGGCGAGCCCTTGCCCGCCGATAAAATTATCGCTGCCTTGCCCGCAGCGCTGGCTGATTTGTCTGCCGAGCATTGGTCTGATGCTGCCAGCGGTATCATGACCACCGACACCCGCCCCAAGGCATGCTCCCGTCAGTTCGAATGGCAGGGGAAGATCATTACCGTCACCGGTATCTCCAAAGGCGCGGGCATGATTAAACCCAATATGGCGACCATGTTGGGCTATGTGGCTTGCGATGCGGTTATCGCACAAACTCTGCTGCAACGCCTTGTTAGCGACGCGGCGGAGCAGTCCTTTAATCGCATTACCGTTGATGGCGATACCTCCACCAACGATGCCTGCATGCTGGTGGCAAGCGGTGCATCGGGTGTCGAGATATCAGAACGTGAGCCTGAATTGCTGGCTGCCATGACGGATTTGATCAACGAAGTCTTTCTCGATTTGGCGCAGGCGATTGTGCGTGATGGCGAGGGGGCAACCAAGTTTGTGGAAGTGGCAGTCTGCGGCGCCAAGTCCAGTGAAGAAGCATTGAAGGTGGCCTATACGGTTGCTGAATCGCCGCTGGTTAAGACGGCGCTGTTTGCCAGCGACCCGAATTGGGGACGCATTCTGGCCGCGATTGGTCGCGCAGGCATTGAGGATCTAGATGTCAGCGGCGTACAGGTTCATCTGGGCGATGTATTGATTGCCGACAAAGGCGGTCGGGCTGCGTCCTATACTGAGGAAGCGGGCGCGGCGGTGATGAAGCAGGAAGAGATTGTCATCGCCATTGATCTCGGCCGGGGCGATGTGGCTGAAACCGTGTGGACCACCGATTTTTCCTACGATTACGTCAAAATTAATGCCGAGTACCGAAGCTAAAGCCTTAGTGAGAGTCGCTGTTGGTGTGGTGTGTGATGACGAGCATCGCATACTCATTGCCCGGCGAGCAGAGTATCGCCATCAGGGCGGGCTGTGGGAATTTCCCGGCGGCAAGATTGAAGAGGGAGAAACTCTCGCTCAGGCTTTAGTCCGTGAGTTACACGAGGAGCTGGGGATTGATGTCGCCCCGGAACGCTGTGAGCCGCTGATGACGATTGAACATGATTACGGCGACAAGGCGGTGCGGCTGGAAGTCTGCTGGGTGCGTCAGTTTCAGGGCGTGCCCACGGGCAAAGAAGGACAGCCACTGCGTTGGATCGATGTGGCGGACCTGAATAACTATGCATTTCCGAAAGCCAACGACGCTATTGTAGAGGCCATTCAGGGCGCTTGATTACTCCCGTTCCGGGGCCATTTCTAGATCCCCGCTAAGAATATCTTCGTAGTCCGCTTGTCCCGGAATGCTGTGTTCTTCATTCGACCAGGCAATGAAGTCGCGGTTCTTGCATTGTTCCGAGCAAAAAGGACGAAAGGGGTTACGGCTGTCCCACTGTTGAGCTGTCCCGCAATTCGGGCAGGCTACGGCCGGACGGTTTGATTGGGTATTAGCCACGATTGGCTTTCTCCTGCGCCAGCTGTAAGTATTTCCGGTGAAGTTCTTCAACGCGAGCATCGAGTGTGTCGATGGCTTGGCTATTGTCCAGAATATCATCAGCGGCGGCCAGCCGCTGTTCCCGGCTGGCCTGACTGGCCATTATGCGCTCCACCTGTGCGCGTTCATTGTCATCACGCGCCATGGTTCGTTCAAGCTGCACCGCTTCCGGCACATCGACCACGAGTAGTCGGTCGCACAGGGCCTTCTGGCCTCCCTCTACGAGAAGGGGAGATACGTACAGGCCGTAGGCACTTTGAATATTGCCGAGCTGTCGCAACGTTTCCTCGGCAATAAGCGGATGCAGCAGCGCTTCCAGCCATTGTTTCTCGTCGGGGTTACTGAAAATGCGTTTGCGTAGCTCGGCGCGGCGAAGCTGCCCATCACTGTCGAGGATGCCGTCGCCAAAATGCTCTCGAATTTTTGTCAGTGCTTCGGTGCCGGGTTCGACCACAACGCGTGCGATGACATCGGCGTCAATGACGTCAATACCCTTTGCCGCGAAACGGTCAGATACCGCGGTTTTACCGCTGCCGATACCACCACTCAGACCGATAATGACCTTGCTCATAAATACTGCTGTTTCCTTTGAGATTACAGGCCTGCAAAGCCCATATACGCGCTGAGGATATCCTGGCCCCAAAACATGGCGATCCAGCCCGCTGCTGCCAGATAGGGGCCGAAGGGGATGCTGGTATTACGGCCTTTGCCCTGAAGGCTGAGCAAGGTGATTCCCAATACCGCGCCCACGACGGATGACAGTAGAATAATCACCGGCAACATCTGCCAACCCAGCCAGGCGCCCAGGGCAGCGAGTAGCTTGAAGTCTCCGAATCCCATGCCTTCCTTGCCGGTGATCAATTTAAACAGCCAGTAAACAGACCACAGTGAGAGGTAGCCGGCAATGGCGCCCCACACGGCATCCATTAATAAAACGCTGCCACTGAGGCTGTTGTAGGCCAGACCGAGCCATAACAGCGGCAATGTGAGGCTGTCGGGCAACAACTGATGGTCGATATCAATGACGCTCATAATCAGCAGCAGCCAGCTAAACAAGATGACCGCCAATGCCTGCCAGGTGAATCCGAACTGAAGTGCGGTGAACACGGCAAGAGCGGCGGTTGCCAGCTCAACCGCGGGGTAGCGTAGTCCAATCTTGTTTTGGCAGGAGGCGCAGCGGCCGCGCAGCAAGATATAGCTGAGAACAGGGATATTCTGCCAAGCTTTGACGGCTGCGCCGCATTGCGGGCAATGAGAGTTCGGCAGGGCCAGATTAAAGCTTTCAGGTGGAGATGTTGGTTCCTGTTCGAGAATCAGCTGGCACTCGTGCTTCCAGTGTGCCTCCATCATCTTGGGCAGGCGATAAATCACCACATTGAAAAAACTACCCAACAGCAGGCTAAAAATGCCGAGCAGGCATAACGCGAGCCATGGATTACTGTCCAGATACACAATAGCTGACATGGATTCGATTCCGAACTCGGGCGGCAATGTCATGCCGCCACAGAAGTGTTAGATGGCAGAGCCCAGCATGAAGATGGGCAGATACATCGCAATCATCAGGCCGCCTACCAGTACACCCAGTATCGACATGATGAAGGGCTCCAACAGTGACGTCAGTGAATCTACCGCATTGTCGACGGCTTCTTCATAGTGCGTAGCCACCTTGTCGAGCATCTCATCCAGAGACCCCGATTCTTCGCCGATCGACACCATTTGCAACAGCATGGTGGGGAAAAGGTTGGTGAAGCGAATGGCGGAGTACAGGGTCTGGCCAGTGGTGACGTCATCGCGAATCTGGATGATGGCTTTGTTGTAAACGGCGTTGCCTGCCGCGCCCGCCACGGAATTGAGCGCGTCTACCAGCGGCACACCGGCGCCGAAAGTGGTGGCGAGTGTGCGTGAAAAACGCGCTATTACTGCGTTGTATACAATGTCGCCAATCGCCGGAATTTTCAGTGAGATTTTGTCGATCCAGTCAGAGAAGGCCTGTGAGCGTCGCCTAGCTTGACCAAAAGCGGCTACCGCCAAGCCGATGGCGCCGAATAAAATAAACCAGTTGGCCTGCATCCACTCCGACATACTGACGACCAATTTAGTAAAGGCAGGCAGGTCTGAGCCAAAGCTTTGGAAGGTTTCCGCAAACTGGGGGACGACCTTTATCAGCAGGATCGCGGTGACTATGATTGCCACAACAATAACCGCGATGGGGTAAGTCAGCGCTTTTTTGATTTTGGCTTTCAAGGCCTCTGTTTTTTCTTTGTAGGTTGCCACGCGATCCAGCATCAGCTCGAGCGTACCGGACTGCTCGCCGGAATCGACCAAGCTGCAAAACAGATTATCGAAGTACTTGGGATGCTTGGCGCAGGCTGCAGCGAAGCCGCCGCCCGCGGCGACATCATTGCGAATGTCATTGATCAGCTCGGTCATCGTCGGGTTGCCCGCACCTTCGGCAACGATGTCAAAACTTTGGACAAGCGGTACACCAGCTTTCAGCATCGTCGCCATCTGGCGAGTGAAAATGGCGATGTCGGCGGGTTTGATTGCCTTCTTTGACGAAAACAGGGGTTTGGGTTTGCGCTTAACGGACTTGGCGGCAATACCCTGCTTGCGGAGCTGCGCCTTCACCAGTGCCGGTGTCGATGAGGTCATCTCCCCGCGAGTTTTGCGGCCTTGCTTGTCGGTGCCTTGCCAGACAAAAACGGCATCTTTATTTTTTGCGGCCATCGTAATCTCTATTGTCGCTTAGTCTTTGGTAACGCGGTTGACTTCACTCAAGCTGGTGATGCCCTGGGCGCACTTTTTCAATGCTGATTGGCGGAGGTTGTTAAAGCCTTCCTTTTGAGCCTGTTCGGCGATCTGCAATGAGTTGCCATTTTCCATGATAATACGAGAAATATCCGGGGTGATGCGAACGACTTCGTAAATCCCCACCCGGCCCTTATAACCGTTATTGCAACGTTCACAACCCACGGCTTCCATAATAGAGGCTGATTCGAGCAATTCCTCACTAAAGCCTTCCTCACGGAGTGTCTCGTGGGGGATGTCGGCGGGTACTGCGCATTCCTTACACAATCGTCGGGCTAATCGCTGAGCGATGATCAGGCTGACCGAGGTCGCAACGTTGAATGCGGGAACCCCCATGTTCAACAGTCGTGTCAGCGTTTCTGGCGCGCTGTTGGTGTGCAGGGTGGACAGTACCAAGTGACCAGTTTGCGCTGCTTTAATACCGATTTCCGCCGTTTCCAAGTCTCGAATCTCCCCCACCATGATGATGTCGGGGTCTTGGCGAAGAAAGGAACGCAGTGCCTCGGCAAAACCCAGTCCCACTTTGGTGTTCACGTGAACCTGGTTGATACCCTCAAGGTTAATTTCAACCGGATCTTCCGCCGTAGAAATGTTCAGCTCGGGCGTATTCAGGATATTCAGGCCGGTATACAGCGACACGGTTTTACCTGAGCCAGTGGGGCCGGTAACCAGAATCATGCCTTGTGGTTGATTCAGCGCTGAGAGGTACATCTCTTTCTGTTCGGGTTCATAGCCCAAGGCATCGATGCCCATCTGCGCAGAAGATGGATCCAGTATCCGCAGTACGACCTTTTCACCCCATAGGGTCGGTAACGTGTTAACCCGAAAGTCGATGGCACGGGTTTTGGACAGCTTCATCTTGATCCGCCCATCCTGTGGCACGCGTCTCTCTGAGATATCCATCTGCGACATCACTTTGAGGCGCGCCGCGAGTCGGAAGCCCAGTGATGCGGGCGGGCGGGCGATTTCCTGCAAAATCCCGTCGGTACGAAAGCGAACCCGGTACATTTTTTCATAGGGCTCAAAGTGAATGTCCGACGCGCCAGCGCGAATCGCGTCCAGCAGTACCTTGTTTACAAACTTTACAACGGGGGCTTCATCGGCGCCGCTGGCATCCCCATTAGCAGCGGCATCCTCATCGACGGCCTCAACATCCAGATTGTCCAGATCGAGGTCATCCATATCGCCCAAACTGTCGGTCAGCGACTCCTCCTGAGACGCCATATATTTCTCAATGGCCTGGTTGAGCGCACTTTCTTCGACAATAACCGGTTCGGTACTCAGGTTGGTGTGGAACTTGATCTGGTCTAGAGCGTGGAGGTTTGTGGGGTCCGACATGCCGACGAACAGGCGCTTACCTCGGAGCCACAGCGGCAGTGCCCGGTGAGTTTGAATGAGTTTGTTGTCTACCACCTTGCGGGGAGCGAGATCCAGGCTATAGGCTCGCAGATCTAAGAATGGAATGCCAAACTCATCGGCGGCAATTTGTGCCAGAGTCAGGCCATCCGCTAGCTTCCCGGCGACTAATTGGCCCACGAGGCTTTTCTTCTCTTTCTTGGCGGCCTCTTGTGCCTTGCGTACGACGTCTTCGTCAAGAAGTCCGTCAAAAACCAATCTGCGGGCAAGGCCGGTCAAAGGGCTGCTATATGTACTGCTCATAGTGTGATCTTATCACTCGTCTAAAAAAAGCAACGTTGCGTCATATCCGTTACTCTAGCACGGCCTTCTGCAGCAGTGGACTACTGGAAAGGCGCAATGCATGCAAAGAAAATGCTAACTGGTGGGCATAGGCACTTGATGACACAGCACAATTTATCAGCCTTCGGCTTGGATCTTCGGGCCGGACACAACGTTCTTTATCTTTTATTATTGATATTGGTGTTCTCTGTAGCGGTTACTACAGGTACTTGGGATATAGGTAACTCCCGCGTGGTGCTTTACCACGAGTTGGTGTTTATTGTGGCATACATACTGGTGTTCCGGGGGGAGATGCCACTGCTGCAGGATATCCGCCAGCGCCCATTTGTTGTGGCGTTGGTATTGTTGTGGGCCGTATCGATTACCGTCTCGCTATGGCAATCGCCGCTGCAGCTTCGGCATCTGACCATTGCCCAATTCCGCTACGCAGAGACGTTGGCGCATGTCGCGTTTTTTGCGGTGCTTTACAGTTTTTTCAGAGCATACTCCTTGCCGTACAGGCTGCTGTTTACCACGGTGTTAGTGGGCTACGCGCTGATCGTGGTTCATGCCTTTATGACCTGGCATTTTAGCCCCGACCCCGGTATCCACAGTCACAGAATGTGGTTCAGCCATTTTCCCTTTGCTGGTCATGCTAGACACGCCGGTTACAATATGATGGTTGCCTGTATCGCCGGTGTCACCCTGTGGATGACCAGCACTGAAAAAATGCCCAGCCTGGCAGCAAATGCGTTAGGCCTGTTTTTAGTGGGCGCCTGTCTGATCTGGCTGGGTGGCCGGGGCTCGATGTTGTCGGTGGTGCTTGCCGTGCTTGTGATTGGCTATGTAACGCGCAAGCAGTTGCGCCTCTCTGCCTGGCGAGTGTGGCTGCTGATGGGGATCGTGACGCTTGCCTTACTAGCCGCGGAGCTGGCGGCGCAGTTTCGCTTTAACGGCTTGTACAACTCCTTTGTGCGTTCACTGGCAGCGGACGATTTAAACCGCTTGTCGTCGTCGCGACTTGCTATCTGGGCTGACGCGCTGTCTAAACTTGAAGGCCATTGGCTGATGGGGTTTGGATCTCAGGCATATTTGTTCCTTCCCGACAAGCTGGCGAGAAAGACCAGCATGCCCCACAACATGATCGTCCAGTTTCTGGTGGAGTGGGGCATCGTTGGCACACTGCTATTCCTTACGATTCTAGTGCGCTATCTCCGCGCAGGCTTCTCCGAACTGTTGCGAGTGTATGAAGGCATGGTCAGTAAGTGGTACTTGTTAGGCAGTGCTGCAGTGGTGTTGGCATTAATGTTACACGGCCTGACTGATGGGACGTTCTATCATGGCAAGGCAAGTTTTTATATGGCGTTGTTTGCGGGGGTATGGATGTCAGCTGGGGTGACAGAAAATGTCACTGCTGACGCAAAGGGGCAGTTTTTAGTGTCTTCCGGTCGTAGGTAGTACCCCGGAAGCGAGTAAATGGTTGTGATGGCGAGTTGGCACGTTTTCTGTATTGCTTCGGGCAGGTTGATTGCATTAATCACCCACAAAAGAACTGTTAGGAGAATGTGATGAAAAAAGCACAACAGGGTTTTACATTGATCGAACTGATGATCGTTGTCGCGATTATCGGTATTTTGGCGGCGGTAGCACTACCTGCATACCAAGACTACACAGTTAGAGCCAAAGCCTCTGAAGTGGTATTGGCTGCATCTGCGTGCCGGACTTCAATAACTGAAGTGGTTCAAAGTTCATCTAGCTTGCCGGGTGCGAATGATTGGGGTTGTGAGTCTAGTACTTCAACAAGTAAATATGTTGCTTCTGTAGCAACTGATGCGACCGGTAAGGTTATTGTGACTTCTCAAAACCTTGGAGTAGGTACCTTGGTTGTGGAGATGAAGCCTTGTTCGAATGACAGCCCTGCTACTTTTGCTGCTTGTACTGCACCTACTGCAGGTGGCTTGGTTAGTTCTTGGGTTTGTGGGCCGTCAACGGCCACTGATACAGCTGGCAACACTAAGTACCTCCCTGGGTCTTGCCGTATCCCTCAATCCTAAATCTTGATGGGTTGTAATTTGTCTTGAGCAGGGGCTGATAGCCCCTGCTTTACTTTGGGATGGCAATTGAGAAATTATGCAACGGTAGTTTGGGTACTCTTTGTTATTGGTATTTCGCATTTTGGAAGCGTTAACCCAAATACATTGGGACTCATGAGTGGCTTTTTTGTGGCGTTAGTGGCTCTAGTGTTACTAGTGCTTTTTAGCTGTTGTGGTAAATATATTTTTCTGTCATTTTCCGTTTTTTTTTGGGTGGTTAGCCAGTTATTAACGCTTGGTAATTGGTGGCACTTCCAATACTTTCAGTCCTACTTTAACTATCAGTCGCTTGAGTTGAGCTCCGAGTCCCCGGAAAGCTTGTTCTCCATTTCCGCGTTTGCCTACAAAACTCCAGCTTTGATTTTGATAGCGGGAAGTAGTTTTTTTCTTTATTTATCAATTCGCTACTACAAGCGTTCCTATTTTGGTTCGGGGGCAGTGCTTCCTGTATTGCTTGGTCTATGTGGGGCTGCCTTTGCATCAGGTGCAATCGTTTATAATTCTGTCACCAATTACCGCGCGCTGAACATGCTGAGCTTGTCACCAGCGTATTTCAATCCGATCCACGCTTTTTTTATCTCACTAGATAGCAATGAGGAGTTGCTGGGTCGCGAGCAACAGGCCGCGGCTGACTTTGTGGCAATGAATGTGCCGCTCGAAAGTGCGGCGGTATCGCCAGCGGCGGCGGACTATAATGTCATAGTGGTGATGCTGGAATCGGTGCGCGCGTCGACGATAGGTGTTTACCATGGCGGTCAGTCCCTCACACCAAATCTAGACGCCTTTGCCAAGCACCATATCCATGCGCGCAACTTCTATGCGAACACTAACTTTACAGTGAAGGCTGAAACCGCAATTTGGTGCGGCCTGATGGATCACAATGCCAAGCCACCTTTGTCAAAATACAGTGAACGCTTATCGCTGAATTGTCTCCCTGAGTTGCTGAGTAATAAAAGAGGCTACAGCACCCGCTTTTATCACGGGTATAAGTCCGATTTTTACAGTCGAGACCGGTTTTTGCCCAAAGTGGGCTTTCAGTACCGTTACTTCCATTCGGATCAAGTGCCAGATGAATCGCGCCGCATCGGCTGGGGTGTCTCGGATGAGGCGATGTACTCATTGATGCTGAATGATCTCTACACTGTTGCCACACCATTTTTTGCACACATCACGACCCTGAGTAGCCACTACCCTTTTAAGTGGGATTGGCCAGCGACTGTGCCCCTACCGGTTAATAGCGGGCAGACATTGTTTGAGAATTATCAGCGCGCTGTGCAATATGAGGACTACGCCTTTGGTCGGTTCTGGGACAAGTTCAAGCGCTCACCCCTGGCGAAAAATACTATTGTGGTGGTGACTGCCGACCACGGGGTTTGGACATTTGCTGATAACGAAGATATGTCAAATCAGGTTTTGCTGGACGAGCAGTTCTTTCGTATGCCGTTGATGATCTATCATCCAGATATTTCAGAGCATATTGAGGTAGGACAAGTTTCCAGTCAGTTGGATATTGCTCCGACGCTGGCTGCAATGTTAGGTCTTGATGATGAGGGAACTTTCATCGGCAAGAATATCCTAGAGGCTGCGGCTAAGCCTTGGGCCTTGATGATGAAAAGTGGTCAGTTGGTTGTGCGTGTTGAAGATAGGCTGTGCCGTATAAAGGACAGAAGCTGTGCGGGGCTGCATCAGGAATGCGTTGCACACCAGTTTGGTGAGCTATTTCTTGAAAAGTTCACGGATATGCAGCAATGCTATGACCTGAACGGCGACCTACTCAGAGGTGGCCGCTATAGTAATGCTCAAACGGATGAGCCTTGGTTGCAACGAGGTTTTGATTTGGTCAATTTCCACAACAAGCAAGCGTTGGGGGCTGAGCCAGAAAATATTCTAGCGCGCCAGCCGCATTGAAAGATCAATTGCCCGCGCGTGTTTGGTCAGTGCTCCAATCGAGATGTAGTCCACACCTGTTTCTGCAATCGCGGCTAGGGTTTCTTTGCTGACATTGCCTGATGCTTCCAGTTTTGCCCGTCCACCCGTCACTTCCACGCCTTTTCGCATATCCGACAGTGAGAAGTTATCCAGCATGATGATGTCGGCGTTGGCTGCCAGTGCGGTGTCCAGTTCCGCCAGCGTTTCCACTTCCACTTCTACCGGTTTGTCTGGGGCGATGTCACGGGCGCGCTGCACCGCTTTGTCGATCCCGCCGCAGGCCGCGATGTGGTTTTCCTTAATAAGGAAGGCGTCGTAGAGGCCGATTCGGTGGTTGTGGCAGCCGCCGCAGGTGACCGCGTATTTTTGGGCTGTTCTCAGGCCCGGGATGGTTTTTCGTGTGTCCAGCAGTTTGACCTTGGTGTGCGCCACAATATCGGCGTACTCGCGGCAGGTCGTTGCTGTGCCGGAGAGTAGTTGCAGGAAGTTGAGAGCGCTGCGCTCGCCAGTGAGCAGTGCGCGTGCCGGGCCTCTCAGTTCGAAGAGGACGGTATCCGGAGCGACTTTCTGTCCATCGGCGACGAACCAGTGAACTGTGACAGAGTTATCAACTTGGCGGAAAACTTCGTCAACCCAGTCACGTCCGCAGACAATGGCGCTTTCCCTGCTGATGATTTTAGCGCTGGCGTACTCTTTTTCGGAGATGAGCATAGCGGTGATATCTCCGGAGCCAATATCTTCGTTCAGCGCCGCGCGCACTGTGGCTTTGCGGTCGCTGCTCAAATGTTCAGAAAATTCCATCGCGGTGCGGCACCTTTCCGATAATACTTGTTTGTATAGCGCTACTATTTTAATGTCGATTGCACAACGGCACAGAACCCGTATATGCCCTAAGTAGTTTCCCCCGCTGGCTGTTCGCGCTGACTGGCTGCTATAACGTCATCGTTGGCCATTAAGTTGTCACATGCGCGTAGTGAGTACGATGGACACTGGTTGCTCACAGAGGGAAGCACTGAGGCGCGCGAGTTTAGCAAGTTCAATGCGGTGCGTGTAGCGTTCAGGTGAAAGTATGGGTAAATCGCTACTTACAAGCGCAATTGCACTCTGGTATAAATGTGTGATGTATCGGCGGGAGGCCGGGGCCATTACTTGGTTCACAGCGTGGAGGTGCACAGGGAGCGCTAGAAGGGTAACAATAGTCGCGTTCGGCACCTGCGGACGGAATTTGCAGCATAGGCAGCACAGAAGGGTAACTGGTGGCGGGTCAGTATGGCTGATAAGTCGGAAAATATTGTCGATATTCGCGCGAAACTTGCAGGCGCGAGACAGCAGGAGGCGGCAAGGCCGTTACCTCCGGTGATTGCTGCGTTACAGGAGAAAAGTAGCCTGTTTCTGGCGGATCGGCTTACGAGCTTACTTGACGACGTCGACGACACCTTATTTGAGCTGGCCGATGAGGCCTGTAGTGCGAAAGAACAGCACCTCTATTTCGACTCCATGCGGGAAATTCGCATTCACCGGCAGCAAGTCGAGCAGAATTTTTCCCAGCTTTTCAAAAAGAATTTCCAATCGCAGATTCCCGGCGGCCAGTTTGCTGCCGAATCTCAGGGAGTGGCCAAGCTCAAGTTGCTCGAATCCGATGCGCTGGAAGAGTTGGTTGCCATCGAAGGTATGGCCAAAAAGGCCGAGCGGCGCTATCTGAAGGAGCTTTGGCAACTTTCGGCAGCTTGGCAGCAAAGCTTGGGCGGAGACGCAGTAACGGCAACAGAGCTGCCGTTGGGGCCCGCGCAAATTGCCAAGGCACTGGGGCAGGCATGCAGTGAGCTGAATATTGATCTCAAGGCGCGTCTGGTTCTCTTCAAGCTGTTTGATGCCCAGATCATTTCCCGTTTTGACGAACTGTTTGCAGTATTGGTTCCGGTGCTGGAATCACAGGGGCTGTCTCTTGATGCGCTCACCCAAAAGCCGAAACCGGCCGATAAGCGTGTAGACGGCGTCAAAGCTGAGAATGCCCAAAAAGCGTCTACTGACGAACGCGTTACCCAGTTGATCGATGAGCTGGAAGCCTTGCTGACCAGCAATGGGAGTACTCAGGAGGCGGCAACGCTTTCCAAGCCGTCGCTAATGGTGGCTTTGCAGGACATTCAGAATGAGCAGTTCAGTCATTTGAAGAACCGCGATGCGGCGAATGATGACGGGGATGCTTATCAGCTGGTGACTCAGAAACTGGTGTCCCGACTCAAACAGGTCGGTCGTGTCGCGCCGGGCGACGCTTCGGCGCTTTCAGTAGAGCGTGATCGAGACACTATCCACCTCGTGGGCACCTTATTTCAGTACATGCTGGAAGGTGATGGACTGGCAGATCCTCTTAAAGGCTTGATGGCACAGCTTCAGATTCCCATTTTGAAGATGGCGATGCTGGACAAGAGCTTTTTCAGCCGCGAGGAGCATCCTGCGCGTAAGTTGCTCAGTGCGATCATGAGTGCCAGCATCGGCTGGGCGCCGGTCGCTGCTCCGGAAAAGGACCCTCTGTACCGCAAGGTTGAGGACGTCGTCCTCCGGGTGCTGGGTGATTTCGGTGTAGACACCCAGGTGTTTGTGGATGTTCTGAGCGAGTTCAGCAAGTTCCAGGAAAAAGCGCAGCGTCGGGCCGAGCTGGTTGCGCAGCGCACCGTTAGTGCGGAAGGCGGTCGCGCGACGGCCCAGGCGGCCCGGGGCTACATCGCCGGCCTGCTGGACGAGAAACTGGCTGGCGGTAATTATCCCGTCGCTGTCGAGCGTATTCTCAAAGAGGGCTGGTCCAAGGTTCTGTTTCTCAGTTATGTCCAGGCCGGACCGGAAAGTCCTCGTTTCAAGGACGAAGTGGAGTTCGTTGATCGCCTGTTGTGGAGTGTCGCCGCCAATGAAGATGTCGGGCATCGCAACGAGCTGATTACCGCGCTGCCCGTGCTGGTAGAAACACTGCGACTGGGCTTCAACCGCGTCTCGCTGAATGCCTTTGAAACAGGCCAGTGGTTTGAGCAGCTTGAGCGCCTGCATATGGCGAAGCTAAATCGCAAACCCAAGATACCTGATGATGCACCCCAGCAAAACGCGCCGTCGACTGCAGATGACGTAGATTTAGAAGACCTTGATGCGGCACTGGCCCGGGAGCTGGACGAGCCCATGCCGCATTCTCTGCCGGTGTCGGGCGAGGCCGTTACTGGAAAATCTCAGGCTGCTGCGGCCTCGGTTGACCCTTCTCTGCTTGACTCTCTGCGTGTGGGTAATTGGGTCGACTTGCGTCAGGATGATGGCAAAATGCTCCGCTGTCGTCTGGCGGCGGTCATCAATGGTATTGGGCGGTACATCTTCGTGAATCGCGCGGGTATCAAGGTCGCCGAGTACAATCGCGACAGCCTGCTGGAGGCGGTGAGCGATGGCCACTTGCTGATGATTGATGATGACCGCATGTTTGATCGTGCCTTGGAGTCGGTGATCAGCAACCTTCGGGATATGGAC
>CERC01032554.1_pt1 | contig 22525 bp, 24 predicted proteins | sample 530921 | NCBI WGS metagenome assembly CERC01 (sample SAMEA2621099, study PRJEB7988) | marine metagenome | isolation source: saline water (ENVO:00002010), including
CCCTGCGTGACAGGCAGGTATTCTAACCAACTGAACTACCACTCCACTTGCTCGAAGCCTTTGCTTAGCGCCCCAAACGGAGTGCGAATTTTACGGGTTTTAGTGTGCATGTCAAACGTTTCAAATAAAAAAAAGCAAAAACTTTCATGCTGATTATTCTTTGTACAAAATCAGTAAGTTATGTAGAAACTTTAATAAAATCATTAGCTTCATAACAATCGAACGACTGTAGACCAAAATTCACACACTTTACCTACCCACAATGAGCCACCCTCAACGCTAGCTAACTTAAACCGCCCTTATATAATCGAAAATAAAACACTTTAAGATCACTGGCATACAAAATATCATTGGCACATTCATTTCCTTTAAGACAGTTAAGGTAAACAGATGTCAGACAGTTCCGTTTTTTTAGCAATGGACCGATTCATTGACAAAGCAATCAAACTTCAACCCACCCCACCTACTTTGCCTTTCGATGAAAACTGGCCTTCTCTTTGTTACGTTCACTCATCGGAGAAAGAAACTGTAGCGTGGAGACCAACAAGACAACTGAATCCACATGACATGTTCCAGCGCCTGTCGAATGCACTAGAGGAAGAGATACATCCGGATATCGCTGACTTCTATAGTCGCTACTGGTCAGACCCTCTTCCGGCAACATCTGAAGATGGCGATTTAAGCTTGATACAAGTATGGAATGAAGAAGACCTAGAGCGACTAAGAGGTAACCTCGTTGGTCACGCCCTTGCGAAGCGCAAACAAAAAAGACCTCTTACATTCTTCATCGCCTGCCCCGAACCTGATGAGAACGTATTTATAAGTGTGGACAATTATAGTGGCGAAGTTTTATTAGAAGCCCCTGGCAAGCCCCCAATAAGAAAACTCTCCAATAACATTGCAGATTTTATTGATGGGCTAACGCCTAGACATATACCTGATACGGAGTAATTACATGCTTTCCTTTCACAAAAGCGTAACCCTAGCGACCCTATTATTAATTAGTAGTGTTATTTCCGGCTGTGTCACCCTGAATTCACAAGAACTGGATCTACACCCAGAGCTTCAAGTGTCACGAAAATTAGATAAAAACACTCGTATTGATGTACAAGCAAAAGACATACGTATCAATAAAGTAATAGGTTATCGTGCTACCGGCGAAGACCCACTACCCGAGATCGTATTAAAAGATAGCGTTACCTTACTAAAACATACAACCGAACACGCTTTAGAGGATATGGGAATTCGCCGTTTATTTCCCGGCGAGTTCAAATTACAAATTGATCTCGTAGACCTTAACTATCAGGTAACTAAAGTAGCGTTAAAGCAAACCATCGACCTAAACATGAAAATCAAGGTTGATCTTAGTAAAGGGAATAAACGCTATACGGGATCATACTCCAGTAACAAACAACATATCTTTGTGGGCACACCGTCAGAAGAAGACAACACTAAGATCATTAATGAGTTAGTGACTGAAAACATGAATCTAATGGTTAACGATCCTCAACTATTAGATTTCATTCAATTTAACTAGTCACCTTTCACGCGTAGCTCTTGTCTTGATTACTATCGAGGCAAGAGCTTCATCTCACATGAAGTTACATTCGTTGTCATTAATTCAGCAGATTGAAGAAACACTCAACTTCACCAACCCACAGTGTAAGACAGCAGCCTGCTTATTTGACAGAGCGGCCGACCTGACTCAATCTGCCATTGATTAAAACTCTCTTGAACTGTTTGCAGATCCCTCTTCGATGTAGGCTTTTTATCTACAATACCCTGCGCTTTAAGTGCAGCAACTACATCGTCCGTAAGCATAAAAGTATCCTTACCAATCATTCTTAAAAACGAGGCACCCGAGTTACCACCCAACTGTTTACCGTTATTTTTTAAAAAGGCCCACAAACCTACAATATCTTCACTTGGCCACTGCGCTAAAAATTGCGCAAAGCTTCCATGCTTCGCTGCCAACTCATGCACCATTAAGGCATTGTGACGTACCGACTTAATTTTTCCCCAATGACGAATAATCTTGTCATTCTGCATCAGGTTTTCGAGCTGCTCATCGCTCATTAAGCTGATTTTCTCAGGATCGAAACAAAAGAACGCTTTCTCAAATTCCGGCCACTTGCTGTCCACCAGCGAATGCTTAAGCCCTGCACGAAATACTCGCCTAACTAGATCACTCAACAAACGATCATCTGACGTTGATGCCAACTGACCAGAAGTTTTTGCAATGGGCAATAACCCCTCTATATCCTCACCAGAACGATGCGCCTCTACATGTTCGTAAATCCATTTAAAGCTTTTCATCAGTTACGCTTTATCCTTCTCAAATACCAAAGAAGCTGAATTAACACAGTAACGCTGCCCCGTTGGCTGAGGACCATCAGTGAAAACATGGCCTAGATGCGCATCACAATTCGAACACGTAATTTCAACACGCACCATACCGTGCGTATGATCATGATGCTCATCAATGACAGCCATAGACTCAGGCTGCCAGAAGCTAGGCCAGCCACTTCCAGAATCATATTTATGCTGTGAATTAAACAGCTTTTCACCGCAGCACTTACACAAATAATTCCCTTCTTGCTGGTTGTTATAATACTCACCCGTAAATGCTCTTTCAGTACCCTTTTCCCGGCAAATTCGATACTCGTCAGGTGTTAACTGTTCGCGCCATTCAAGATCAGTACGTGAAATTTTTTGCTTTTTCTCACTCATAATTCCTCCGGAAACCTTAATAATCCCTATCAAACAAGAATAAACACTACAAAGCCCTGATTTTATAGGTTTCAGTCAATAAAAGGCGTATGATTAGCCTCTTTTTTTAAGAGACTAATCATACCGATTTATCTCATTGTAATAGGACAACATACAGCTCTATAGATTCCAGCTGATGTTACGCAGGACTTAAAAATGCCAGTTATCCGTAAATCAAACAAGCTAATCAATGTTTGCTACGACATTCGCGGACCCGTTCTTCAAGAAGCTAAACGCCTTGAAGAAGAGGGACAAAGAATTCTTAAACTGAACATTGGTAACCCCGCCCCATGGGGATTCGATGCACCCGAAGAGATCGTTCAGGACGTAATTTACAACCTGCCCGCCTCACAAGGTTATATTGATTCGAAAGGTTTGTTTTCCGCCCGTAAGGCGGTGATGCAAGAGTGTCAGAAAAACGGTATTAACAATGTTGGCATTGAAGATATCTATATTGGCAATGGCGTTTCCGAACTCATCGTTATGGCTATGCAAGGCCTATTAAACGATACAGACGAAATGCTTATACCTGCACCAGACTATCCTCTGTGGACAGCTGCAGTTAGCTTAAGTGGCGGCACACCTGTGCATTACCATTGCGATGAAGAGAAAGACTGGGCGCCAGATATAGAAGATATCCGCAGCAAAATAACTGAACGCACTAAAGGCATCGTTGTTATTAATCCTAACAACCCTACTGGTGCGGTATATCCAAAACATGTTTTAGAGCAGATCACTGATCTCGCTCGCGAGCACAATCTGATTATTTTTGCAGACGAGATCTACGACAAAATTCTTTATGATGAAGTAGAACACACCTCGTTAGCATCTCTATCAGATGACGTTTTGTGTATCTCTTTTAACGGGCTTTCTAAATCATACCGAGCAGCAGGCTTTCGCTCTGGCTGGATGATCGTCAGCGGACCAAAGCACAATGCTCGCGACTACATCGATGGTCTAGATATGCTCTCGAGCATGCGCTTATGCTCAAACGTACCGACCCAGCATGCGATACAAACAGCGCTGGGCGGCTACCAAAGCATTAACGAGCTTATAACGAAGGATGGCCGCTTATACGAGCAGCGTAACTTAGCATGGGAGATGCTAAATGCGATCCCTGGCGTTAGCTGTACAAAGCCAGAAGGAGCGCTCTATCTGTTTGCTAAATTAGACCCTGAAGTCTATCCCATCAAAAACGATGAGAAGATGGCATTAGATCTACTCCTGCAACAAAAAGTACTCATCGTACAAGGAAGCGGTTTCAATATACCGGACACCCAACATTTCAGACTGGTCTTTTTACCAAGAGAAGACGAGCTCAGAGATGCGATAGAACGTATTGGAACATTCCTGAAAACTTATCAACAGTGATAAAGAAAGCCACTCAATTAGAGTGGCTTTTTTGTAAAGACATTGTCACAAAACCGTCTTATACTGAAAACGAATCATAAATAAGCCTTTTGAGTTAACGGAAATAAAAATGTTTATAAAGGTAAGAAAAAACTGCGGTATCTACATGGATCACAATGGTTTAGAACAGCGCCACTTAGTGCCTGTTACTTCAAACTTTTTAGTAAACCTAGATCATGTAGCAGAAATATCCTTCTATACCATTAAAGAAGCTAAAACCCGTTACGACCTTGAGCAGCATGAAGTTATTGTACCGCCCCATACGCGCGTCATCCACTTGCAGATGAGCTACCTACATGGCACGCATAAAGAAACAATCAACGAAAAAAAGGCACAACTTGCCGAACGTTGTTTCTATAAACTTTATTTCATGCCGGAAGAGATGGGCCAATACGAAGAGATTCGTAACCAGATAGAAACGAAAGTGCTCAATCAATAATTCAAATATACAAAAACGGCTAATAAGGCCGTTTTTTTTGCTTTAAATTTAGAAAGATATTGCAAACCATATAAAAAAACTCTAAATATTAAAGACATACTACATAATAAGAATCAAAAACTAAGGAGTACATATGGAGATTCGCGAGCTATTAAAGCAAACGGATAAACTACCCAACGTACCAGAAGTAGTAAGACAGCTAATACAGCAGCTGAATAACCCCGCTGCGGACTACGGTGAAATCGCCGAAAAAGTATCTAAAGACCAAACGCTATCTCTTAAAATTCTTCGCCTTGTCAACTCAGCCCATTTTGGACTAAGCCGCAAAGTATCATCGATTGACGAAGCCGTCGTAATGCTAGGTATGGTTCGCCTTAAAACACTAGTCATAGCATCAGGTATTGCAGGCTCAGTTAAGCAGGTCGAAGGACTAGACCTTAAGAAGTTCTGGAGCGAATCCTTCCGAGTAGCAGCATTATCTAAATGGTTTGCTGAACGTGATACAAATGTTGACCCAGATATCGCTTTTACTGCGGGCCTCATACACAATATCGGCCGATTACTTCTGCACTTAGCGCAACCCAATCGCGCCCAAGCGATTCAAACGTTGATTGAAGAATCCAATTGCAGTCGGACCGATGCAGAGCTGGAACGTTTAAGTTTTACATCCCCTGAAGCTGGTCAGGCACTTTTAGATATGTGGACATTCCCAGCTGAACTAGGCATAGCGGTTCGTCAACATAAAACCCCTACATCATTTGATGAGCCTTCAGCTATCGCAGCGGTGGTCAATCTAGCCTGCGTTGTAAATTCAGCTGTGCGTAATGGTGATGATGTAGAAACCTTACAAGCTAATTTCCCTGCAGACGTGGCGACACTTGCTGGAATTTCTGCGGATACAACCGGTGAACTGGCTGAAGCGCTCAGTCTAGAATCTGGTTTAGACGGCTTAGCATAAGTCCTCAACAAAAACAGACACACCTTAACAAAAAAGCGGTAACAGATATCAACCTGTTACCGCTTTTTTATTTGATCAATGCTCTCAATTCAATGAGAGAACTTTGCTAGTATCAACAACTGAATAGCCATGCGTCACCGAACACTTTCTTAGCGACTTCAATCTAAGCGACCTCAGGTCCCTGAACAGTCACGGCCTTGATACACTTAATAATATCTTCCACATCCTGTAAAGCACGATGCTTTCTAAATTGCGCTTTGGCTAAAAAGCTAAACTGAATCCTCTGCTCTTTACTCAAAATACGATCTAACCCTGCCATCCTAAAATTTGGCTTTATACCTGTCGCCTCAAATAAACGACTCAACCAAAACAGGTCAAACTCAAAAGCATCACTGATTAAGGTTTTACCTTTAAGCATTTTATTCATTCGCTTGCAGGCATTCACTATATCAAGTCCTTTAGAGACTAATACCCCGCGTTCAATGCCATGTATCTCTTCTGCATAATCATCCCAATAATGCCAGCCTGGTGCCGTCTCTGGATTAATTAAAAAACTATCGTGTTCACCTGTAGCATCATTAACCCAAGCAACTTCTATAGGGTAGGACTCCGCGCCCAAACCACTTGCTTCCAGATCAATACAAATTAACTCCATTTATTTCTCCCTAACATATAGCAGCACCTTCAACCCTTTCTCCAACTCTGCTTCAGGAAAATCTTCTGGGTTTGCTAAGCGCTCCACAAACTTAAAATCAGGACACTCTTCTAACATCAACTGCTTCAAAAATTCCGTGCCATTTTTAGGATCGTTATGACACGCTAATACTTGGCTTTTTGCTTCGGTCAATTCATTTAACCGTCTAATCACTTTACGATAATCTTTCTCTGCGATAAAGCTGCCTGGCTGAAAACTTGGCGGATCAATTACCACTAAATCATACGGCCCTAACTGACGCACTTTCTTCCACGACTTAAATAAATCATAGGCAAGAAACGTGACTCTATCACCTTTTATACCATTCAAACGGTGATTATCCCGCCCAATATTAATAGAACCTTTCGACATATCAACGTTAACAACATGATCCGCACCGCCATCGATAGCTGCCACTGAAAACGCACAAGTGTATGAAAATAGATTAAGTACACGCTTCTCTTTAGCCTGTTCCTTAACCCACTTTCGCCCCTCTCTCATATCCAGAAACAGTCCGCTATTCTGGTTACGCTGTGGTTTGACATGATATGCAAGACCAAGTTCCCGAACTTCCATCTGTTCCGGTACGTCCCCCCAAACCACATTTTGCTCAGCATCTTTACCTCGTCCACGCTGCTGGATAACAAGGCCCTGAATGTCTGGCACTGTTTTTAACAAGTCACTCAACTCATCCAACCAAGCGGGCTCAACATCACGATAAAGCCTAGCTACGGCAAACGGAGGAAACCAATCGATAACAAGATGTTCAAGCCCTTCAAAACAATGACCCCGCCCATGAAATATTCGGCGTGCTTCGTTACCGGCTTTGGCGATCTGCTTTTCAACTTCGGCTAAGATTTGCTGCATGGGATTCCTGTTATAGAGGGCATTAAAAACGGACTAAATTATAAGCCTGACAGGTATGACACACCAGCGAAGTATAGATATCAACGTATTAAGATTTTTTTGCTAATAATCTATGATTTATGATTTAAAAGGATTGATAGCTTGAAACTTTTCCCTACTGCCCATATCTAAACTGAAGACATAATTACAGGAAAGATTAACATGATGCGCATCGGCCTATTTCTTCTTACAAACATAGCCGTCTTAATTGTTGCAAGTATTACACTGAACTTATTAGGTGTTGAACACTACATTTCAGACACGGGATTAAACCTTACCAGCCTACTGATTTTCTGTGCTGTATTTGGTTTTATTGGCTCTTTTATTTCGCTATTTTTATCCAAAAAAATGGCCAAAATGAGTACAGGAACTGAGATTATTACCCAAGCTAGAAACGCCGATGAGCAATGGCTTTTAGATACGGTTGCCGAACTTTCTCAAAGTGCCGGTATTAAGATGCCTGAGGTAGGCATATTCCCAGCACAACAAGCTAATGCTTTCGCCACAGGCTGGAATAAAAATGATGCGTTAGTTGCCGTCAGTTTGGGGCTTCTACAACGATTCCAGAAAGAAGAAGTCAAAGCGGTCATGGCGCATGAAATTGGCCATGTTGCTAATGGTGATATGGTTACAATGACATTGGTACAAGGTGTTATTAATACCTTCGTCATGTTCTTTGCAAGAATCGCTGGCTACGCCGTTGATAGCTTCCTTAAAAGCAGTGACGACAACAGCCCAGCAGGTTCAGGCATCGGTTACTTTATTACTGTTATCGTATTCGAAATTATCTTCGGTATTTTGGCATCATTCATTGTTTCTTGGTTCTCTCGATACCGCGAATTCCGCGCTGATGAAGCCGGCGCACAACTATCTAGTAATCATGCGATGATCGGTGCACTGCAACGATTAAAAGCTGAATATGATATGCCTGATCAGATGCCAGGCCAGTTAACAGCCTTCGGCATTAACAGCCACATCAAATCTGGATTAATGGAGCTAATGTCTAGCCACCCTCCTCTAGACAAGCGCATCGCAGCACTTCAGAATCGAAAGTAAGCTATAACGCCTGAAGTAACCAAACATCTAAGCCCCAGCTAAAATGCTGGGGCTTTTTTAATGCTTTTTAACCCCAATCCAATTAAAAAATAGGGTTATAGCGTAATAACCCCTTGCTCATCCAATAGCGCAGGCTCAAACTCATAGGGATACCCTCCCGGATTTGAAAAGACTCGCGTGCCTTTACAGTGCAGATCTACAGGCTGATGTATATGGCCATGAACCCAAAGGTCCATTCTCCCCATAAGTCGCACCAAGTTTGTAGCAAAAGCGGGTGAGAGCGGATGACCTTGATACTGCTCAGGGATACACAATTCAAGCGGGGCATGATGACTTATGACAACACGCTTTCCCTGCGCAGGTTTTGCCAACTCATCAGATAACCACAAAACAGCTTTTGCATGTAGTGACTGAAAAGCCTCAACCGTAAAGCGACTTTTTTCAGGGCACTCAATCTGCTGAAAGTCAGGGATTTTCTCTTCCATCAACGGTTTCAAGTGATGCAATTTAGTCCCCTCCCGGCCTTTATATAAATCGAAATCACTCCATAAAGTGGTCCCATAAAAAGTGACGCCCTCCAATACCAAAGAATCATTATCTAGTAGATGAATACCCAAACGTTTCGCCGACTGCGCTAAATCGTCTCTGACACTAGACATAGCTCCACCGTAAAATTCATGATTACCCGGTACATATATCACCTCCTGCTTTGGAAACTGCGAAGCAGCCCACTCTAGTCCATCCGTACCGACGGCAATATCGCCCGCCAAAATAATTACATCTGCGGCACACTCAGGAATCGGACGCCCTGATCCATAAGCTTCCAAATGAAGATCTGAAAACACTCTCAATCGCATATTAATCGTCCATTATTCATAATTGGAAAGGCTTCCTGTTTATTCACTTCCAAACCTGACCAAAGAGAGAACGCTCTATTAACAGCACTACAGTCAATGAACACATCAAGTTTAAAAATAACTTCTTAGCCATCCATCAGTTCCCTCTTTCGGTTATAACCTACAAATACTTCTGACCTGACGGCTATAGTTGAGTTCCAAAGCACATAGAATAGCCCCGTGCGTTATCTGGATAAGAGCATTCTTAATAGAGTAGACATTGCCCTTTATGATGCGAAGAAAAGCGGTCGTAATAAAATCAGGTATTACAGTGAAAACCAAATGCCATTGGAAACATGTGCAGTGATCTAACTTCACTAATTTAAGCAGTCCTTATAAATAAAAAACCAGCGTATACGCTGGTCTTTTATTTTTAGGAGCTTTAGTAACTAAAAAGCCCTTTTTATAAAAAGCTCGAACAAAGCTAGCCCCAAATAGACTCATTTACAGGGCTTTCAGGGCGATGCTTTATCTGCAATCCTTGCAAGAAATTACGCATCACCTGATCTTTACATACACGATAATGCTTGTGATCAGGCTTTCTAAAGAAAGCACTTAGTTCATGCTTACTCAAATACAGATCAGCCAATTCAAGAAGATCAAGGATATCTTCGCTTTTAAGGTCCAACGCGATTCTTAATTTCTTTAACACTATATTGTTCGTCAGCGTTTTTTCTGGCTGAGGCTGCTTACCCTCTTTTCTGCCACGCTTATGGTTAATTAAGCCATTAAGGAATGTTGCCATAAGCTTATCATTGCAATTCACGAATGCCGGATCATCATCCTTCTTCAACCAATCGCTGATCTCTTCGCGAGTAACAACCAAATCAGCTTCCCCAAAAATAGAAATCATCGTTGAATCATTTAGATCCAAGACATAGCGAAGGCGTCGTAATACATCGTTATTAGTCATACGTTATTCCTAAATAATAAAAACGGGAAATCTAAACGAAATTTACTGAACAAATAACGTCTGATAGAACAAGATAAAAGTGCGATAAACACTCTACCTAAAAACATGGCACCTAAAACCTGGCACCTAAAAACACGGCACCTAAACTCATAAATACCTTTAGTGGACACGCCACAAAAGACACTTAATTAAGATACGCGCAGTATAAACAAAACGACTGATTAAGAAAGTAACAAATACAGCCAAACGCCGCAGGCTTAAAGATCCGTTCAATAAACGTCCGATTCAAGAGCCATTCGATAAAGAGCCGCTCGACTCAAGAACCCCTATCAATTCAAAGCCACTATCGATTCAAGAGCACTAGCGATTCAAGAGCACTAGCGATTCAAGAGCACTAGCGATTCAACAACGCATCATTTGTGGGGTACTTTTCCAGCAACTCAACTAGCTTTCTTGCACCGTCAACCGGCTTCAAATCGGTTAAACCACGACGTAACGCCCTAACCTTTTCAAGATCTTTTGCATTAATCAGCAACTCTTCTCGGCGGGTGCTGCTTTTTGCAATATCGATGGCAGGAAATATACGACGATCCGCTGCTTCCCTCGATAAAACCACCTCCATATTGCCCGTGCCCTTGAACTCCTCAAAGATCACTTGGTCCATCCGGCTGCCGGTATCCACCAGCACCGTAGCTAAAATTGTTAACGAACCTTCATTTTCGATCTTTCGTGCTGCGCCAAAAAGCTTACGCGGGATCTCTAAAGCCCTCGCATCAACACCACCCGACATTGTACGGCCACTGCTTTTGCGCTCAGCATTATGTACCCGTGAAAGCCTTGTAAGGGAATCGATCACAATCATCACATTATGACCTTCCCCTGCTTCTTTACGTGCTTTATCAAGCAACTGATCCGCCACACGAACATGGTGCGCGTAGCTTTCATCTGAAGAAGAAGCGTGCACCTCGGCCGACACACTTCGCTTAAAATCAGTGACCTCTTCCGGGCGTTCATCAATCAGCAAAGCATAAAGTTTTATCTCAGGGTACGCTTTCCCCACAGCCTGACAAATATGCTTTAACAGCGTTGATTTACCCGACCCCGGTGGCGCAACAATCAAACCACGCTGCCCCATTCCGATGGGCGCAATAAGATCAAGTGCGCGAATAGAGTACTGCGAAGAACCTCGTTCTAAAGGAATACCCGGCGTGGGATGTATTGCCACACCATGCATAAAGCGCTTTCGAGGATCATCATCTACTTGAGCGACAGCCTCATTTTTAGGCTTTATCTCTTTCTTTCTTTTAACTTTCAGCGACAAAATCTTTCGGGTCATTTGATTAATCTATAGCTCAGGTAAATTAAGTATTGTTCGACGCTACATCGCTGCCGAATAACATTTAAGCATTTCAGTTAAAAAGTGGAATTCAGACGAGTATAAACGATACAAAGCACAGACGGTGTTCTAAAAGAATTTAACCCAAAAAGAAAACAGTTCACTGATCAATATATTTCTAACAGGATATAAGAATAAAGGTTTTCTGTGAATCAAACTAAGCCTTGAATGTTATTAAATAATTTATTTCTTAAATTACTCTTAAGAAACCCTTAAGAAAGCAACGTTAATGTAGTCGCCATCAATAAATGGAGGCGGTATATGAGTGTTGCAACGCTTACGAGAAACGAACTTTCGACTCCCGAGTCAGATGTTTTGTTGGTGACCAACCCACAAAACAAAGAGAGAGTTAGACAGTTTGCTGAAGCACGTTTTAAAGCTGCATATGGCGCTGAAGTTAATGATTTTCTACCCAACGTTCTGGCGTTACTCGATAGTCAGCATGCGATAAAAGCATCAGCGGGTTATCAATCTGCTGATGCTTCAAGGCTGTATTTAGAGCATTACTTAAATCAGTCAGTAGAGGAAAGTATCGCTCATAGTTTAAATATCAAAGCCCCCCAGCGCAGCGAGATTTTAGAAGTAGGCAACCTTGCATCTTCTTCCCCTGGATCCACCCGTCGCTTAATTCTAAATCTTGCCTGCCACTTTGAGAAACTAGGTTACCGATGGCTTGCCATTACAGCTACTCCTCATGTTCGTAACAGTTTTGAAAAGCTAAATATTGGTTTTAATCTTTATCCTATTGCTAAAGCTGAAGCAGAGGCCGTAAAACACACCGATTCGTCTTGGGGGAACTATTACGATCACAACCCAGAAGTGTATGTAGGTGATATTCGCTTGGGTATTAATACACTCAGAAGCAATCCTATTTTATCAAAGTTACTGCAACGTCAAGGCCTCCCTCTTAGTGATCAGGGCATTTCCATTCAAACCTTGGAGAGTAAAAAATGAGCGAGCTATTATCGCGAATTAAGGCTTATTCTACTTCTAGGCCTACCAAAATCGCTTTAAGCAGTGAGCTGACTCAGCTCAGTTATTCAGAATTACAAAGTAAAATAGATAATCTGTCCTCTTCGCTTGAGACTATTAATTGTCATTCCGTAGGAATTTGGCTGGATAATTCAGTGGATTGGGCTGTCATACAATTGGCAGCGATGCATTTACATATCACTGTTATCCCTATTCCAACGTTCTTCAGCTCCTCGCAAATAGAGCATCTAATTTCATCTACACAGATGGATCTGATCATTGCGACATTTGAGTACGCAGAGCAAAATACCGATTTTCAATCGGTTGACTTAGAATTTCCAAATGCTCCACGTTGTAAAAAACTCTACAGTTGTTTACGTACAAGGCGGGGTAAAAACGAACACTTATTACCCGCTAACACGTCACTCATTACTTTTACATCGGGTAGCACAGGCACACCGAAAGGCGTTTGTATTAGTGATGATCTAATCGATCAAATGTGCTGTTCGCTCAATTCGGTTACCCAAACATTAGATATAAAAAAACACTTATCTCTATTACCTCTGGCGGTAATGTTAGAAAATATCGCTGGGGTTTTTCTACCTTTATTTGTTGGAGAAGAAGTCACAATCGATGCATCTACAAGTACGGGTTTAACTGGTTCATCAACACCGGATCTGCAAACGTTAGCCACCTATTTAGAAAAACACGATTTTAACAGCCTGATCCTGACACCCGAATTACTCAAGCTTCTTATTCTTTTAAAGCAGCAAGGTCTCTCACTTGAACATCTCAAATACGTTGCTGTTGGCGGAGGCAAAGTTTCACCAGCATTGCTTCAACATGCTCATGCACTGGAAATACCCGTTTATGAAGGTTATGGCTTAAGTGAATGTGGCTCTGTCGTTGCCCTAAATACCCCCGATGCTTGCAAACCAGGAAGTGCTGGCCAGCCCCTGCCCCATTGTAAGATAAACATATCAACACAAGGAGAGATACAGGTACAAGGTCCAAAAATGCTGGGTTACCTAGATAACAGCTTGCTCAACGATGCCTACATCGCTACAGGGGACCTTGGGTATTTAGACGATGATGGTTTTTTGTACATAACAGGCCGCCGTAAGAACGTTCAAATTAATAGTTTTGGTCGAAATTTCAGTCCGGAATGGGTTGAATCTGAAATTAACGGGTTGCCTGGCGTTATTCGTTCTGCCGTCTATGGTGACGATAAGCCTTTCATCACTGCAGTGATACAGATGTTACCTACGCTAAGTCATAACATGCTTTGGCAACGGTTAGCACACCTCAATGAGACCTTACCTGATTATGTGCAAATACAGCACGTCGTGCAGATGCACGATTCTGATATTGCCAATGAAGAATTACTAACTCCGAATGGGCGAATCAAACGCGACAACATTCAGAATTTCTATGGCCCCAAAATAGAGGCGGGTTACCTCGCTGAAGCATGTAACGATTAAGGGATAAATATGAGTTTTTTTAACACGCTACTTCAAGACACAATTCCGGCTCAACAAACATTGTTAAGTCGGCCAGTTATTCAGGAAACCTTATCCGGCGATATCTCTTTAGCCCGTTACCAAGCATTTTTGATTGAGGCTTATCATCACGTAAAACACACAGTACCGTTGTTAATGGCTTGTGGTTCTCGTTTACCTGAAGAGTATAACTGGCTTCAACAAGCGATTGCTGAATACATTGAAGAAGAGATCGGCCATGAAAAATGGATCCTGAATGACTTGGAACAAACAGGCCTTGATCCCTTAACAGTTAAATCTAGCTGCCCTTCCTTTGCAACAGAGTTAATGGTTTCCTATGCCTATGATCAGATCGATCGTATCAATCCACTTGCTTTTTTTGGCATGGTTCATGTTCTTGAAGGAACGAGTACCGCACTTGCAACACAGATTGCAGAATTAGTTCAAGCGAGCTTAGGCCTACCTGATAGTGCATTTAGCTACCTAACGTCTCATGGTTCTCTTGACTTGGAGCATGTGAAATTTTTTGAAGAATTAATGAATAAAATCGACAATCCGAGTTCGCAGGAAACTATTGTCCATTCTGCTAATGTGTTTTACTACCTATACGGCGAAGTACTTTCGTCTGTGGAAGGTGCTGAATGATAAGTTCGGACAAAAAAGTACTTGTCATAGGGGCTTCAGGAGGAATTGGCAGGACAGTGTCTCGACTTCTATCGCTTCAAGGTAGATCGTTAGTATTATCAGGGCGCAATTCAGCTTCTCTACAGAAAACTGTTGATGATTTGCATAATCCTGATGCACACGAAATTCTGGTCGCGGATATCACAACTGATATCGGAAGAATCGCACTCGCTTGTAGAATGGAGCAAGGTGATATTGAGCATCTCATCAATATTTCGGGAATCAACGAGCTCTCAGCTTTTACGGATCAAACAGCAAACTCAATTGAACAGATCATTAATACTAATCTAACCTCTATGATGTTGCTGACTCGTGAGATTTTAGTACGAGTAAATCATGAGAAACCATTGTCGATCACCTACGTCGGATCGACATTGGGCGCTATTGGAATACCAGGATACGCAACATATTGCGCTTCAAAATTTGCCCTGCGAGGTTTTTGTGAAGCACTCTCTCGTGAACTCTCAGACTGCGCGATAAAAATTAAGTACTTTGCCCCAAGATCGACTCAAACCACAATGAACTCAGACGTAGCAAGCGCAATGAATACTGAGCTTGGTAATAAAGTCGACAGTGTAAATCTAGTGGCGAGGGAGCTATTGAAATTTATAGATAGTTCTGCAGAGAGTTTACATATCGGGTGGCCGGAAAAGCTGTTTGTCAAAATTAACGGGGCCTTCCCTTTACTGGTAAGTAACAACTTAAAAAAACAACTCCCTATTGTCCGTAAATATATTGGTTAAGTGAGCTCCCTATGAAAAAAATTGTAACCGTACTATCCCTAGTTTTTTTTAGCTTCAATCTTTTTGCCGCACCAATGGATAAGGCAATAGTGTCCATGCAAACAGAATGGGCGCACATAAAATATGAAGTAGAGAAAGATCAGCAAGAATCAATGTTTGAGGCGCTGGTCGACTCTACAGAAGACACCTTAAAGAAATACCCCGATTCTGCTGAGGTGCTTATCTGGCGTGCCATTATTTTAAGTACTTACGCAGGGGAAAAAGGTGGACTGGGAGCATTGGGCCTTGTGAAAGAAGCCAAACGTTTGCTTGAATTATCGATCGAACTTGATCCTTTAGCGCTTCAGGGCTCCGCTTATACTAGTTTAGGCAGCCTTTATTACCAAGTTCCTGGTTGGCCAATTGGTTTTGGCAGTGATAAGAAAGCAAAGCAGTATCTTGCCAAGTCTCTTGAGATAAACCCCGACGGGATCGATAGTAACTTCTTTAATGCCGATTTTTTAATCGAACAAAACCAGAATGCTGAAGCGAAACAAATGCTTGAGCATGCACTCGAAGCAAAACCTAGACCTGGCCGTGAGATAGCGGATAATGGACGTCGTAAAGAGATCCAAGAATTATTAAGTAAGCTTTAATCTAGATAAGCGATTTTATGAAAACATTGTTAGTAGAAGACGACCCCTTGCTAGGGCAAGGGATCGCAGATGCTCTGGACCACCATAACCATGTCGTTGAATGGGTGCGCACGGGTAAAGAGGCCCTTAGCTTTGTCACAGCCAGTCAATATGATGTAATTGTCTTAGATCTTGGATTGCCAGATATAGATGGTCTAAATGTTCTTAAACAGTTTCGCAACAGTAAAATTACGACCCCCGTTTTGATACTTACAGCACGAAACGCTTCTGGTGAGAAAGTCCTTGGGCTAGATTATGGTGCCGATGACTATATGATCAAACCCTTCGACTTGCCTGAGCTAATGGCACGTTTAAGAGCCTTGCAACGCCGTGATTCACTTCAAAAAACTCAGATTATCTCTCATACAGATATAGAGTTAAATCCAGCTAACAATTCCGTCTTAAAAAGTGGTGTACCGATCGACCTCTCCCGACACGAGTATGATCTTTTACAGCATTTAATGAATAGACCTGAACAAGTATTTAGTCGAGAAATTCTTGTCGACAAACTCTATAACTGGGACAACGATGTAAGTAGTAATACGATTGAAGTTTATGTACATCACTTACGCAAAAAGCTCGGAAAAAACATAATTAAAACGGTCAGGGGAATTGGATACAGGCTAGGGGATGCAACTGTATGAATTCAATTCGTTCTTACTTAACTTATACGCTTGTGATCGGAATAGGTCTTGCGATAGCGATATCTATTGCAATGAGTTATCAACGAATAACCCATGAAACCGAAGAACTCTATGATGCCGAACTGGCTCAGGTTACACGTATTCTCGAAGCAGTGTTAAGTATTGAGTTTGAGTTCACCGGCGTTCAGATTTCCGATACTGTAAGCGAAAAACAAAAGCTCGTCATTCCACCTAACATTATTACCGATGGTGATTACGATAAGAGCGGCCATAAGTATGAAAAAAAACTCGCTTTCCAAGTCTGGAGCCGAAAAGGGGTCCCTCTTCTTGGAAGTAATGCAAACGATACCCTGCTGACCTTTAGCGACCAAGAGGGTTACAGCTATGAAACTATTCAAGGAAAAGAATGGCGCACGTTTGTACTTTATAGTGATTACCTATCAATTTGGATTAAAGTCTCTCAGTTGGTTGAAATCAGAGAAGAAGTCACTCACGAAATCGCATCGATAAACGCATCAATCTTGCTTATTTCGCTGCCCGTGATTTTTTTGCTGATTACATTCATTGTGCGAAGAGGCCTCGCGCCCCTTAATGAGATAAACCAACAAATATCTATCCGGAATAACAGTAATTTAAGCCCGCTCAGTTTTTCCAAAGTCCCCAATGAATTAAAACAAGTCGTAGATTCTGTGAACCGACTCATGTCTTCACTAGATAGCGCATTAGAAAGGCAAAAACGTTTTACCGGTAATGCTGCCCACGAATTAAGAACCCCGTTAGCTGCGATTAAAGTGCATGCCCAAAATATCTATCCCGACAATGAACGATTAACCAAAATTCAGGGACATATTGTGTCTGGTATTGATAAGTTAACACACCTATTTAATCAGCTAATTACGCTCAGTCAGGCCGAATGTAACCAAGACGAAGAAAAGAAAGAAACTATCAACCTTCTCTCATTTATCAGCGAGTTGATAACCGAGCTAGCCCCCACAATTGAAGAAAAATCGATAAACGTAGTACTCAAGATAGACAACCAAATCACGCTAGACGCGAACAGAGGTACCTTATCTATATTGCTACGAAACCTGATCGACAATGCGGTTAAGTATGTCTTACAAAACGGAAATATTGAGATTGAAGTGAGTAAGACCGACGATAGAATTAATATAGCGATATCTGATGATGGTCCCGGCTTAACCACAGAACAAAAAAAACAGGCTTTTGAACGATTTTATAGAGCCGCAAGCCAAGATACCTTCGGTTGTGGTATTGGTTTATCTATTGTTAAAGAAATATGCGAAGGCAGTCATTTTCGAATTGATCTTTCTGATTCCTGTATTGCTGAAACAGGCTTAACTGTCAGACTGTCAGGGTAGTAAAAAAAGCTACAGATGAGGAAAACTTCTCAGTTTTTTGTAAAAGCCTACGCATAAACTTTGATCTATCTACGCCGTCAATCTAATAACTTTATGACTGCATTTATCTTTAAATTTTTGGGTATTCGAAATACTTGGTTGGAATTCACAGTTAGGGGAATAGGACTACCTTGGACACAGTATAAACGAAAAAGTCAGCAATTACGCTGACTTCAGGACGGTATAAGATAAATTAAGACTTGGATATGGTGGAGCCTAGCGGGATCGAACCGCTGACCTGTTCGCTGCCAGCGACTTCAGGACAAAAACTTAACCACTTGAATTTAAATAGTTTATTTAGACTTAAGCGTACCTCACCTCTACCCCTTTATTTAACAATAAACCAGACTAATGAACCAGCATGTCGGATACAAGCAGCACCGTCATACCATCTATTATCTTATACGAGCAGCTGCGCTCACGATCTAAAGACCACGCCGACGCTGATTGCCGCATTTTTTTGCCAGTTAGGATTTCGCCTGAACTATCCTGCAACTCACCAATACCCAAGCGAGGCGCTAAGGCGCTGAGATATGTCCGGGCGTAACCCGGCTTGCTATATGTGCCATGTTTTGCATATTAAATTTCCTGAATTGCAGGCATAAAAAACCCGCTGGGTAGCGGGTTTAAGAATTTGAAATTACAAATCAATTAGTTATTGATACAACTGCTCTTGACATAGCAGCCGTCATATCGGGGGAATGACCATTAAAACGATAATCCAACTTCCCAAGATTGAAAAATTCCTTATCTAGCAAAACTTTTAACATAACCGCACCAGCCTTTTCACTGGAGTCAAAGCTTTCATCATAAGCATAAATATAGAGACACATAAAAACTTTCAGATCATTTGTTAGCGTACTTACTATAATCGACAGCAAGCGCTCATCCCCTTCCGACAAAATAATCTGCACAACAAGTTTATCTATCCACTCTTGCCAAAACCACTTTTCATCAAATAATAAAACAATACAATCCCGCTCTATCTCACCATCTATCAACATTAACCCGTTAAAAAAATGCGTCGTAGGCTTCAAATTTACACCGAACGACCCACGAGCTTTCATTTGGACCGAAAAATCAGAATAAGCCTTAAAATGCTCAAAAAAAGCATAGGCCCGCTGCTGTGACTCTTGCGTTGCAACTAATTCCAGCTGAGCATTTTTAGAACCCTCTAACTCATCACGCGTTAGCCTCATCTCATCTACACTAAGCTGAACCTGATCCTTAGTAAGCTCGAGCATTTCAACTGATTGATTAACAGAATCCCGTGTTGCATTTACCCCGTCCTGCGCTATCTGGTTTGTTTTTTGGGTTAACCGTATCGTCAGAATCAGCAAAACAATCGTAATAAAAGCCAACAACGGGTTAAGCAAACCACCGACCACATCACCTAGCGCACCCAGATTAGCCCGAACTTCTGCCTCATCCGTTTCACAATAACCAAAACAATTAACGACCTCTAAAGGCGAAGGCAATATAGAACCTGCCACAAACCAAACAACTGACAACACTAGCGCCAAGGCACCCGCAGAAAACCAAACCGGCCACCACGCTTTAAAATGATCCTTCATTAATAACCTCCCATGATTTAGGAGGCCATTATATTAGAGATCATATTTATTGATAGCTAAGCATCTTAATATTAAGGGCGAACCGTCGAGCCAACAAAACGCCAAAGTTTAGGAAAAAATGTGGTTTAAATACAAAGAGTAGGCTAGATCTAGAGTGAAAAAATCTAAAGAAATAATAAGTGAAATCAGTTTTTGTCCGGTGGACACAAATAATTCTTGTCCGATTAGTGATCACTAACCGTAGAAACCCCGTAGTATGGTGGAGCCTAGCGGGATCGAACCGCTGACCTGTTCGCTGCCAGCGTCTTCAGGACAAAAACTTAACTCATTGATATAATTATAAAAAACCATCTTGGAGCGTACTCTCTATTTAAGCCCCTATTACTCCTAGTTGGACATCACCTCTATACCCGGTAATATCAAATCAAACCTCAACGGAAAAGGACTTCAGTATGAGCAAAAAAGAAATGAAGAAAACAGAAGCTAGGTCTTGGATTAATAAAATTCAGCAGAGCCAATCTGAAGAATATCGCCAACTTTGCGCGAAGAAACTAGTTTCAGCAACATCACATCTAGCCTTCAGGTATACACAAAATACAGCCTTTAGAGCCTGTATCGTTGACACTCCTCCTCTAGAAGTAAGCAGAGTAAGCTATCCCCCAACAGATATAGTTCAGACATCTCTTGGAAGATGCAATAGAGCCGGTTCAGCTGTCTTCTACTGTACCCCACAACCCTATGTGGCAATCTTAGAAGTAAGGCCCCAAAAGGGTGATTTAGTGGCTGTATCCCAATGGGACATAAAAATACCTTTTGCAGCCAAACCAATAGGCTATTCAAACGAAGAGCTAATGATACGAGATCGAGGCATACCTGAAAGAATCGCTAGAAGGCAAGCAGCATACACCCCAACTTTTAGCTACATAAACAACCAATTTCGTAAATGGTTCACATGCACATCTGATGAAAAATACCACCTGTCATCTTTAATTTCCGAGGAAATGATGAGAGAGAACCTATCAACCCCTCGCACCCCAGATGACCACGATCGTTTTGCTATTATGTACCCTTCAATATGTTTCGATAAAATTCCAAACAGCATCGGACCTCAAGATAATTTTGCATTTTCTACCAAAGCAGTTGACGACGGAGTCCTTGAACTCTCACGAGTCTACATGGTCCACATTACAAATGTCATCGAGCAATTTAGCATCATTGAATATGAGACCGTGGCGCGATCAATCGGAATGCAGAATGGAAAAATTATTTGGATGCAAATAAAGCAAGGAGATAAAACTCTTGGCTATTGGAATGGTGGAAACCTAAATTCATATTCTAAATTAAAATAAACTCCTCTCTATCGAATGTAATAACCCCACCGCATCACCACTTCACTCCAGCACCAAACCAACGCATACATAACCCAGCGCCTAACCACATCTATCTGCAGTTCTTCCATCACGTCTAGGAACGCAGTATCAGCCACATGCCTATTACCAGGGTGCAGTTCTAGCATCCGGTCATGGATAACTGCAGCGACAAAGTAACGCCCATCAGGCGGGAACCATACAACACCCAGCGCTAAGCCAACGCCTAACCAGATCCACCAATCAGACCCAAACGCCGGAGCAAGCAAGATTAAGATAGCACCGATCAGGGACAAAAAACGGGGCACCGTGGCCCCGTCTGTTTCAAACCCTGCAGGGGCGGCATACCCCAATATAATCACCGGCTCTCTTAGCCTATACTTGCTACGCTTTAACCAGTGATCAGACCTAATAATATCGACAGCTATCGATTCCATATAACCTCACTTAATCGGCTTCACAAACATCACCCACCGCTTGTTCGGCGTGCGATGACCGTAAAACCAATAATAGTTAAATCCATTTTTTATTTTGTTAATTGTGTACGGTGGGTTTGCATATGTTGAAGCCTGATCATCAATATCACACAGCACATGCTTATAACCGAACTTCAAACGCGCCCCTGTTCGATACCACAGCGGGATCATAATAAACTCACCCAAGCCAATCTGAGGAACCTGTTGATAATTGGCGTGCTGCCCCGTGGTATAACTCCCCACATCAAGCATTGAAGGCGTATCTGTTGGTACATCGTAATACCACCAATAATAATTATCTGGCGTGCCGTATGAGCTTGCATTCACATGCGGTTGGTTAATCCAAAGCGTTGTATTAAATGAATCATACTTTTGTGCGTTTAACCGCTCACGGCCTGAATCAAACACCAGATCTTGAGCCGCGTTATATACCCGCATAGCAAACCTATCATTGCTTGGGCCTGCATGTTTATCTGATATAAACGCATGAACACAGCCAGCGGGTGGCGTGTAGTTAATCGTTGCAGCAACAACAACGCGATAGGAACCGTCACCGTTATCACTCAGTGAATAAATCCCAAGCGCTGGCCCCAACAAACTATCATCAGATGTATTTGGGATCTTTAAAAAGACAATGGGCATCGCAGGCGCGTCAATGTCGACATACCACATCTTTCTATAGTCCCAGCCACTACACCCAGGCACGTTGATTTTCTGAACGCTAAATTTACCCAACGCAACAAAACCGGGGTATTCATCATCAATTAGCGCAATGCCGTTTTCATTCACTGCTTTAATTCCATAACTCATAACGGCGCACCACTCACCCAAATCATCAAAATGCTTTTCCCCTTATTATATGACTCAGTCAACCATGTCCCTGTTGGGGCTTGGTATGCACCATATTCAGGATAGAAGTATCGAATTTTAGGCTCATCAGTTAACTGATCTTCTGCAGTGACCATGTGAAAAACCTTATGCTTCGATATATTGTCGAGTCCGCCAACAGGATAACTTACCGGCATAATCACCCGGCC
>CERC01009335.1_pt1 | contig 22384 bp, 19 predicted proteins | sample 530921 | NCBI WGS metagenome assembly CERC01 (sample SAMEA2621099, study PRJEB7988) | marine metagenome | isolation source: saline water (ENVO:00002010), including
GATGAGAGCATCTCGTCATGATCAAATGGCTTTGCAATATAATCAACTGCGCCTAGCTTCATCGCATCTACCGCGGAGCGAAGGCTAGCGTAACTGGTCATTATTAAAACAGGAACTGATTTAGCTAAACCGATAAGGTCTGTTCCGGGTGCGCCGGGTAAGCGAAGATCACTGATGATGAGATTGAAATCATCAAGTTTAAAGCGGCTGGTTGCATCATCAACAGATGCTGCGTCATCGACGTTAAAGTGATGTTTTTCTAGTAGCCTGCGTAGGGCTGCTCGTATAATTGTTTCGTCTTCTACAATCAGAATTCGGCTCATAAGCTCTACCTTATATCCAGCTTTCTCGCGTTATTAGGATCTCATGTCCATTTAAGACGCGGGAGCGTTATTGCCACTTGAGTGCCTTTCTTCTGATTGTTGTTGGCTGGGCTTGTTATATCAATACTACCATAATGTTCTTCGATAATATTGTACACTAATGATAGACCTAAACCTGTACCTTGGCCTGGGTCTTTTGTAGTGAAGAAGGGTTCAAAGATTCTTATTTTTGATTCATCTGAAATACCACTTCCTTCATCGGTTACTGTCAGCTTAACTGTCTCCGAAGTTTCTGTAGCATCTAACCAAATATGATCATTGTCATTTGATGCATCACTTGCGTTTTGTAACAAGTTTACAAACACTTGCTGCATCTGTTGTGGATCGCCAAGAATTCTTAAATTGTCTGGGATACGGTTAACATAATGTTGCTGTTTGCCATGGCTGTCGAGGGAGAGTAGATGGATAGCTTCTTCAGCACACTGTGCTAATGAAACAGGCAGCTGCTCTCTATCCGCTTCTGGACGACCCGCATGGGCAAAGCGTACAAGGGATTGGACTATTTTGCTGATGCGTTTGGTTTGATCAACAATATGATCCCCGGTTTCAAGAATGTAGGTATTGTCTGTTTCAAGTTTTAGGTTTTGCGCTAGGCAGGCGATGCCCGTGACAGGGTTACCAATTTCATGCGCTACGCCCGCTGCAAAACGGCCTATTGATGCAAGCCGTTCATTGTGTGCGAGTTTATCTTGTAAATTTTTGGTAGCGGTTTCATCTTCTAACAATATAACCATGCCGATATCGCGGCGTTCTTTCAGTATAGATTTGTGTAAGCTGAACCAGTGGGTGTGTTCATCAATGATTAGCTTTTGTCCTAGTTGATGATCGAGTGTGCCGTTGGCAAACTCTTCTAAGATGGCGCTCCAAGGGTTTTGGTTGCTGTGAAGTTTACTGCCAATGATTTCAGCACCGTCAATATGGGTGAAACGTTCCATTTCATGGTTCCAAAAAAGCACTTGTCCTTCTGTATCTAAGGTACATATACCCACAGGAAGCTTTTGTAAGGTAAGGCGGTGGTAACGTCTCATCTCATCGAGTTCAGCGGCCAGCCCAGTGAGCTGAACTTGATAGTTTTCCAATTGATTTTCAATTAAATGTACATTGCTTGCTTTAAAACCCATCGGATCTTTAGGGTGATCTAAAGGTTCAAGCAGGGCTGCTGCCTCAATCGGCCCTAACAGCCCTGAGAGGTTGTTTTCCAGCATGCTTCTTAAGTGAAGAAGGTCCACCGGGCGAATGTTATCGGGGTTAACATTCATTGTTTCTAACGCTTTTTGTACTTCTCGTTCAGCTGTTTTGCGCCCGAGCCTGGAGGAAAGCATATCAATGAAATCGCTGATTCTTGATGCACGTAAGTTATTAGGGTTTGTCTTTTGTAAGGCATTAATCAAACAGGCTTGTGCGGCTTGAGATTCCTCTGTGGACTGGGTCATAAATAATGAAACAACGGTCATAATTATTGCATTGAGCATGAGCGCTAAAATAGCAATGTGGTCCCAATTGTTATCGAGGCTAAACAGTTCAGTATGGGTCGAAGGTGCATTTAAGAGTGGAATAAGCATATTAAATACCCAAACACCGACACCTGCTGTGAGCCCTAAAATAACACCTAGGCGATGGGCTCGCTGCCAAAATAGCGTAACCAGTAAGCCGGGAAGAAACTGTAAGAAAGTTATAACCGATAAGATACTCATCTGATGCAGATTAAAATTGCTGCCTATCTGTCGATAGAATAAGTAACTACCTAATATCATCGCCATAATGAGCATTCGCCTAAGCCAAAGTAACCATGCGTAGAAGCGTGGAGTTTTTGGTTTAGGTATTAAGGGCAGAATGACATGATTTTGCAGCATTGAGGCCATAGATACGGTAGCAACAATCATGATGCCAGTCGCCGCCGATAATCCACCGATAAATGCAATTACCATTAGCCAAGTTGAGTCGAGCATAAGGCCAATGTTTAAAATAATAAACTGAGGGTCTCCCTCTACGCCTAGGGCTTCACCGGCCCATAAAATTGGGGGAACCGCGCAAGCTAATAAAAATAGAAAAAGAGGGATTCCCCAAGCTGCTTTGTAGATGGTTTCATCGGATGCGTTTTCAGTGAACAGCATATGAAAGGTATGGGGCATCACTATAGCGGCGGCGAAAAAAGCCAGAATTAGTGTGCGGAATGAATCGCTATTGATCGGTGCTTGTAGTGATTCTATCGATTTCGGATTATTTAGAATGAAGGCTTCAGTTCCGCTAATACCGCCTAATATTCCGAAAATGGCAAATCCCGCTATGACGAGTAAAGCAATCAGCTTAATCAGTGATTCAACTGCCATCGCGACCATTAGCCCATGGTGGCTGGTTCTAAGTGATGCGTGCCTTGCACCAAAAAGAATAGAGAACAACGCGATAATAAAGCAAAAGCCTAGGCCTATTTGATCAGCGTTGAACTGATCATTCAAAATATATAGGGCATCCGTAACCGCTTGGATTTGAATGGACAGCATTGGCAATATAGCGATTACTGACAATATCGCAGTGTAGCTGCCGACAGCGCCGCTACGGAATCTAAATGCAAATAGATCCGCGAGCGAACTTAGCTGGTAGGTTCGTGTAATACGCAGGATAGGAATGAGAAGGGCTGGGCCTAAAATAAAAGTGATTACAGCACCAAAATAGGTGCCCAAAAAGCTATAGCCTGACTCTTGAGCTAAGCTGAATGCCCCATAGAATGTTAATACACTGGCATACACCCCTATAGAGAGAACATGGGTGAGGGGATGAGTAACAATTTTCTTAGGTAGTAATCCGCGCTCGGTTAAATACGCTGTACCAAATAGGAATAACAGATAAGCAACACCGATTAATATTAAGGAGGATAAGCTAAACATTTGAACGTCTCCTCTCTATCAAAAAAGCGATAACTATTACGCCCGCCCATACAATATAAGGTAAGTACCAAGGTGCATTCATACTTTGCCAGCTACTTATGATGAGGGGCACAACGATATATAGCGTTGGAATCAGTAGAAGTAGAAGCCTATGAAAATACACGTATTAGGTTCTCACCTGTAATGGCTTAGCCATAGTTTTTTTAATGCTGCTTATCTTCCAATTGTTTATTCCCCAGCTGATGACTTCCTCTTTACTAGCGCTGAGCAACTCTTGAGGTGGCCTCTGGTCTAGAAATTTTAGTGCTTGGAAGAGCGTTGATACTGGGTTTTCAATATCGAGTGCAGGTGCGAAGGTTTGTTTGCTCAGTTTTTGTCCCTCGTTATTTGTTGCGACGGGGATATGTGCATAAGTTGGGGTTGGATGCTTCAATATATGCTGAAGATGTATCTGGCGTGCGGTTTCACTGAGTAAATCAGAGCCTCTGACAACATGGGTGATGCCTTGTAAATAATCATCTACGACAACAGCTAAAAGATATGCGTAGAGATTATCCCGTCGATAAACTACAAAATCCCCATAATCGTTCAGCCGATCATTTTGTTGCCCCTGGATCAGATCGGTGAAGGAAATTTGAGCATCTTTACTATTAATGCGGATGGCGCATTGAGCATCAGTGTTAGGAGGGCTAAGTAGGCAGTGTTGATCGTAAACGGTGTTACCGCATCGGCTGATAATCTCTTTGCGAGAGCAATTACAGCGATACGCATGTTTCTGTAACAGTAGTGCATCGAGAACATTTTGATAGTGTTGATGGCGATCGCTTTGCAAGCAAAGCTCATCGTCCCAGTATAAACCGTGAGCTTCTAGAATGTTGGGGAATGTTTCTTTAATCCCAGCTTGTTCTCGGGGGGGATCTAAGTTTTCGATCCGTAATAGCCACTTTCCATTATTTGCACGTGCGTCAAGAAAGCTTGCGAGTGCAGCCAAAAGAGAGCCAAAATGAAGAGGCCCGGTCGGGGATGGGGCAAAACGTCCGATATAGGTCACAAGGTGTGAACCCGTAAAAGCCAGCGGTTAAACTGGCTTTATATCGGATTAGCGGCCTAACTGTTTTTCTTTGATCTCGGCCAGCGTTTTGCAATCGATGCACATAGACGCAGTCGGGCGAGCTTCTAGACGGCGAATACCGATTTCGATTCCGCATGCGTCACAGTAACCGTAGTCATCTTCGTCGATTAACTCGAGAGATTCGTTGATCTTTTTAATCAACTTACGCTCGCGATCACGTGTGCGTAGTTCGAGGTTAAATTCCTCTTCTTGGCTCGCTCGATCACTCGGGTCCGCAAAATTAGATTGCTCTTCACGTAAATGGTGGATAGTGCTGTCCACCTCTTCCATAAGCTCTTGTTTCCAAGCGCCAAGGATTTTACGAAAATGATCCTTGTGATTTTCATTCATATACTCCTCGCCCTTCTTAAGAGGGTAAGGCTCGAAATGTGTGAATGTATCGCTCTTGTTTGGCATAAAGTGCTGCCTCACTCTTCTGCGTAAGCCATCTTAAGGATGACTTCACTTGCCTGTGTTATTAATGCAAAAACTGCATTTAGCATGAAAGGCAGGCAAATTACCAGATGCATTGCCGTTTCGCTAGCCCTAAATTTTATCAATAGACACCGAAAAGCATTTAATTAGGTTTAGCTTAAGCTGTAAGGGTTGTAAATAGTGAGCTAGGACGGGATTTGCATGATTGATTGAACTAATTAGGTATACTTTAGTTTTTATTGCTGAATCAGGAAATATAATAGTGTTTCGTCCCTCTCAACGTGTTGCTGAAATTGAAACCTTTAAAGTAATGGATCTTTTAAAAAGGGCTAAATTATTAGATTCAAATGGTTTTGATGTTGTTCACATGGAAGTGGGAGAGCCCGATTTTGGCACAGCACCTGCGATTGCTGCCGCAGCTAAGGATGCGATTGATAAGGGGCTGACACAATATACACCAGCGGCAGGTATTCCCCAGCTACGAGAAGCGATTAGCGGTTGGTATAAAACGAAATACAATTTAGACATTTCACCCGAGAGAATTATTGTTACCACCGGAGCATCCAGTGCTTTGTTAATGGTTTTCTCATTGCTTACTGATGCGGGTGAAAGTTTTATGATGGCGGATCCCGGCTATCCGTGTAATCGGCAGTTTTTACGTTTTTTAGAAGCTAAGTCTCAGTTTGTTTCTGTTGATGCAGAGCAAAACTTTCAGTTGAACGCTTCTCTTGTGCAGCAGCATTGGCAGCAGAATACGGCTGGGGTTTTATTGGCGTCACCTGCAAACCCTACCGGTGCTGTTGTTCATCGTGATGAGATGAGTGCTATTGCACAAGAGGTGCAGCAGCAAGATGGGGCCTTAGTTGTTGATGAACTCTATCATGGTTTGACCTACGCAAGTGATGATTACTCAGTTTTAGAGGTCGACCCTAATGCTTTTGTGGTGAATAGCTTCTCTAAATATTTTGGCATGACAGGCTGGCGATTAGGGTGGTTAGTTGCACCGCTTGATGCCGCTCATGAGTTAGAAAAGCTGGCCCAGAATTTAATGATTTCTCCGAATACAGTCTCTCAGTATGCTGCTTTGGCTGCATTTGAGCCTGCAACATTGGAAGAGCTTGAGGGGCGAAAACAGCAGTTTAAATTACGCCGTGATCTGCTGGTAAGTGGTTTACGCGATTTAGGCTTTTCAATTCCGGTTATGCCTGAAGGAGCGTTTTATGTATACGCCGGTGCGCAGCATGTGACGGATAATACGTTTGATTATTGTTGGTCATTATTGGAAGAAGATTATATAGCAACGACGCCAGGTTTAGATTTTGGGCAGCATCGTAGTAATGAGTTTATCCGCTTTTCATATACGACAGGCCTAGATCGTATTGAGTTGGCGGTAGAGCGACTACAAAAAAGGATTCAAGGTTAATGCAGATTAATGGCTTGATACAAGGGACGTTAATTAAACGTTACAAACGCTTCCTCGCAGATATAACGCTAGAAAGCGGTGAAGAGGTGACAGTTCACTGCCCGAATACAGGTTCAATGAAAAATTGCGCTGACCCGGGCAGTCGTGTTTGGGTACTAGATAGCCAAAATCCAAAAAGGAAATATCCATTAGGTTGGGAAATTGTTGAGGTTGAAGGTCGTTATATGGCCTGTGTTAACACCGGGCGGGCAAATAAATTAGTAAAAGAGGCAATAGAGAATGGTGTTGTTTCTTCTCTGCAAGGTTATGCCTCTCTCAGGCAGGAGGTGAAATACGGTGAAAATAGCCGTATTGATCTTTTGCTGGAAGATGAAAAAAAAGGACGAGCTTGGGTCGAAGTTAAAAATGTAACCTTACTGGAAGAAGATAATTGGGGTAGTTTTCCCGACGCTGTGACGGCCCGAGGTGCGAAACATCTGCGTGAATTAATGGCGATGGTTGAACAGGGTGATCGTGCAGTTATGCTATTTTGCGTGCCGCATACAGGTATTAAAAAGGTTCGCCCTGCTGATCATGTAGATCCAGAATATGGACGCTTGCTGCGGGAAGCTAAGCGTGTAGGCGTGGAAGTGATTGCCTATGGCGCTGATATTGATGAGCATCATGTTACGCTCGCACGCGAGCTTCCTGTAGAGCTATGAGTGCGTATGCATCACAGTTCAACTAGTATTTGCTCGCCTTCTTGAATAAAAGCGATCTTATTTAGTTTGTCGTCTACGCAGGGGCCTGCGATACATACACCGGTATCAATCTTAAACAGTGCACCATGCGTGGCGCATTGAATAAAGGTTTTTTCATAATCAAGAAATTGATCCGGCTGCCACTCTAGTGGAATGCTGCGATGGGGGCAGCTGTTTTCATAGATGTAAATATTTTCACGGTAATTACAGGCAACGATTTTTCTTCCGTCTATCTCAAAGCCTTTCGCGCTACCTTCTGGGATATCGCTGTATAAACATAGTTTGTGCATCAAAAAATCACTTCTTGCAATCGTAGTTGTTCTAAGAGGCGAGTAATCGCTTCATCATCGTCTGTCTCTACTGTGACCGTAATTGCCTGCTCTTCAACGGTTAAGGGCTGTTGATGGGCTTGTTGTTCTAACATCACGCTAACATCGGCATCCGATGCGTCGTTCCCCTCGGCAGCACGACGTTTGAGGCGGGCTTCGATGAGTTTTTGCTCGCATTGGCAGTTAATAATACGGATAGGTATATCTAGTTTTTCTGCTAGATCGATATAGCTTTGCCTTGTTCGTTGGCGAATGAATGTAGCGTCTACAATGACCGAATAGCCGTGATGTAACAAACCTGCGCTGGTATCAAATAAATGGTTGAAGGTGTGAGCATTCATTTGAGGACCGTAAAGGTCTAACTTTTCACCTTTAAGGCTAAGGTCTCTAAAAATGCGTTTACGTTCTACATCGGAACGAATTCTTATCGTGTCTGTTTGATCAACTAATTGCTGGCTTAAATGGCTTTTACCGCTGCCTGATATCCCATGCATAAGAAACAATGTAGGTTTGGGCTTACTTGCATAGTAATCTGTTAAGCGTAGATAGCGTCGCAATGTTGGAGTGTCAATGATGCCTCCAAGTACGGCTACCTTGGCGCGAACCATAGAGCGATAAGCCTTATAAAAATTCAGCAAAGGTAGGGCTTGATAATCACCACATATCTCTAAATAGCGGTTTAGGCAGCGGTTAGCCCAGCGAAACTCACCATTGGCCTCTAAGTCCATTAAAAGGAAAGCTATATCGCTGATTGTATCTATCCAGCGGAATTGAAGGTTGAACTCGATGCAATCAAACAGGCGGAGTTCATCTTTATAGAGTGTAATATTTGCTAAGTGGAGGTCTCCATGACACTCGCGGACATGCCCTTCAGCTTTTCGTTTCTGAATAAGAGGTGTTAGTTTGCGAAATTGCTGAGCAGTAAAGTGAGTAAGCTCTTGTACTTTATGCCAGTCATCCAGCTCGGATATTGTATCGGTGATGTGGCTGAAATTGTCAGATACAACGTCCCATATCGTATCAGCTTCGCCCCAAGGGCTATCCTGTGCAACAATAGGGATTCGATTATGGAATTCGGCGACTTGCTCCGCAAGTGTGTCTATCCAGTTTGCGTCAAAGCGCTTGTTGAGCAAAAGTAGGTCTAAGCGTTGTTCGGTGTTGAACTGACGCATCTGTACCGCATATTCAATAACCGTTTCTGAATTATCAATATTGAATATGGGCTGCTCTTCCGATCCACCTATGGGAATGACTTGTTGATAAATGTCAGGAGCGAGGCGCTGATTTAATCGTAATTCTTCTTCACAAAAGTGCTGGCGCTTGGCTAGCGTGGTAAAATCCAGAAAACCAAAATCAACCGGCTTTTTAATTTTATAGGCGTAATCGCCTGTTAAAATTAGCCAGGAAATGTGAGTTTCGATTAACTCGATCTTTTCAACCGGGTGTGGATAAAAGTCCGGTTCTTGTAAAGAATCTAACAGCGTCATATACGTTCAAATAAATTATAGAGTCTGGTTTGCGCCTTCTGCGCTTACCTTTAAGACGGGCATTATACTAGTCAATGGCAAAAAAGAGAGCACGAAAATCATCAAGGAAGGGGCGTATCTCCTCAAAGCCGCGTAGCTTCTTGAAAAAGATACTTATTCTATTTTTAAAACTGTCTCTTTTAGGGGGGGTGATCGGTGGAATTGGGCTTATTTATTTAGATATTCAGATCAAAAATAAATTTGAGGGCAAGCGCTGGGCGGTTCCTGCAAAAGTATATGCGCGGCCATTAGAGTTATATGCCGGTCAGGTTATTGAACGTGATGCCTTAAAACAGGAGCTAAAAGGGCTTGGTTATCGTTTTGTAAACAGAGCCGACCAGCCTGGGATGGTTGAATGGGCAACAAGCCGTGCGAGAGTTTATACCCGAGGCTTTAGCTTTCCTGATAGTGATGAGCCTGCAAAACGCCTTTTGTTAAATTTTAGAGGGAATCAGCTTGCGTCCATAAAAGATTCCAAGGGGCGTAGTGTATCACTCAGTCGATTAGAGCCTATTTTGATTGGAGGTATTTATCCGCAGGATAATGAAGACCGCGATTTGATTAGGCTTGAGCAGGCTCCTGATGCTCTGATCGCAGCGCTAATACAGATTGAAGATAGGGATTATTACGATCACTTCGGTATTTCCCTGAAGGGTATTGCGCGTGCCATGGTGGTGAACGTGAAGGCTAGGCGGTTTATACAGGGGGGGAGTACCTTAACTCAGCAGCTGATTAAAAATTTCTATCTAACCTCTGAGCGTACCTTGGCAAGAAAGCTAATGGAGATACCCATGGCGATCTTGCTGGATCTGCATTATGACAAAGATGAGATCCTCGAAGCCTACTTAAACGAGGTTTACTTAGGGCAGTCGGGCTCTCGGGCCGTACATGGCTTCGGATTAGCGAGTCAGTATTATTTTGCGCAGCCGATCAACGAATTGAAGTTGCATCAGGTAGCACTGCTGGCAGGTTTAGTTAAAGGGCCATCGTACTACGACCCTCGACGTCACCCTGAACGCGCGAAAAAACGCCGAGATTTGGTCTTGAAGGTACTGCAAGAGCAAGGTGTTATCAGTATGAAAGAACGTTTAGATGCTGAGAAACTAGGTTTGGGTGTAGTTCAACAACGAAGTCTTCATAAAGGGGCTTACCCCGCCTACCTGGATCTTGTTAAGCGTCAATTACGTACTGAGTATCCTGAGCATGTTTTAAGCTCAGAAGGCTTAAGGGTTTTCACAAGTCTTGACCCTACTGTTCAGGCTAATAGTTCGAATGCGTTGACTAAAACGATTACCAGTTTACAAAAACGTCATGGTAAGCCCGTTGGGGAGTTGCAAGGCGGAATGGTGGTGACTGATCCTCAAACTGGCGAAGTATTGGCGTTAGTGGGGGGCAGAAATGCCCGTTACCAAGGTTTTAACCGAGCATTAGATGCCCTGCGACCCATCGGCTCATTAGTGAAACCCGCTGTGTTTCTTAGTGGGCTTGAAGAGGGCTATACCCTTTCGTCTTTGTTAGATGATCAGCCTATAAGTGTACCGCTACCGAATGGAAAAAGTTGGGTGCCTAAGAACTTTGATCGTCAAAGTCACGGAAAGATTCCTTTCTATAAAGCTCTGGCTAAATCGTACAATCAAAGTACTGCTCAGTTAGGTATGGATATTGGTTTGGACCGAGTCATTGATATGCTTGAGCGCTTAGGTGTTCAGCGTGAGCCTAAACCTTACCCATCACTTCTATTGGGTGCAGAATCGATGAGCCCGTTCGAGATTGCCCGGGTTTATCAAACAATTGCTGCGAATGGCTTTAGAACACCGATGCGAGCGATTCGCCTAGTAACGGATTCAGAAGGGGAGGAGCTATCAAGATATCCTTTTGATGTGAAACAAGTGGTCTCTGCTGAAAATATGCACTTAATCCAATATGCTCTTCAAGCGGTTATGCGAGAAGGTACAGGACGATCAGTATACAGCCGTTTACCTGCATCGATGAATTTGGCAGGTAAAACAGGAACAAGTAATGATCAGCGTGATAGTTGGTTTGCTGGCTTCGCTGGTGATCGTATGGCTGTAGTTTGGTTAGGGCTGGATAATAATGGTAAATTGCCATTTACCGGTTCGGGCGGTGCGTTAAAAGCTTGGACTGATTTGATGGTTAAAGAAAGGCCTCAGTCGTTTATGGCAGTACAGCCTGAAGGTATTGAATATCATTGGGTGGAAGAGAGCACTGGTTTCTTATCGGCAGAACGCTGTGAAGGTGTAAGACAATTACCGTTCATAAAAGGTACAGCTCCACAGCAATATGCTGAGTGTGCTGAAAATCAGACAGAAGAATCTTTGGATTGGTTTAAAAAATGGTTCAGGTAACAACAAGATGTAAAACAGGGGTTTTAAGTCTAGTTATTTTAGGCTTGGTTGGGTGTGTTAATGGAACAGGAGGTTATCGCCCCCCAGTTGAGGATAGAACTGGAACGGGTGGTGTCACTCAATCTGTTGAGCCTGCTGCAACAGGTGTTGTTGTTAGACCAGCGGTCACGAGAGAGGCGCGTAAGGAGCAGTCAGTGGCTGTTCCCGTTCCGACGCTAATGACCTCAAGGCCACAGAGCCCTGCGGTTGTAGCATTGCTTGATAATGCGCAAAAGCAGAAAAAAAGTGGCGCGATGCAGGCGGCAGAAAGCAGCTTGGAAAGAGCACAGCGAATAGCGCCGAGGGATCCAGAAATTTATTACCAATGGGCTGATATCAGACGCCTTGAAGGCCAGTGGTCCCAAGCGGAACAGCTTGCTTTAAAAGGTACGAATATGGCCATAGGGGACGTAATTATGTTGCGTCGTCTATGGCTATTAATTGCTGATGTTAGATTAAGCTCTGGTAATCAGTCAGGCGCTCAGCAGGCTAAAAGTAAGGCTTATAGTTATTAGATAAGCGTTATTAGATTAATAGCTTCCAAACTGACGCCAACTCTGGCGTCAGCTACGTTTTTCTCTCAATGCTTTCTCAACGGCTTTTGTCGGGTTTGGTAACTTCTTTTTGTGCTTCGTATGCTAAAAAGTCCCGTTTTATAATTACGGGTTTTTAGGCAGTATTTTTGTTAAAAAAATCAGCGCTGCTGCTAAAGATAAAGCGGCATAATGGCTATTTTCTAGAGCCGGTATTATGCTTGTAGGGCTGAAAATAAGTAGGCTGGCAGCCAGGAATGTTGAGGCTAGAGTACCTAAAAGGATTGCCGTACTGTTTGCTTTTTTTATAAAGCTAATGAGTAATGCAAGAATAGAAAGTGTCGCCATTATTTGACTGTATTGTGCACCAAATTCGGCCCTTCTTGCGAGTTCGAATAGTGCAAATAGTACAAGCAGCCACCGCCCCCACGTAGGTTTTGACCAATCATGCTTCCATGCCATATCAACAAAAGCGCTGGCTAAAAGAGGGATCCCGGCATAAAAAGCAAGATTGTCGAGTATTCTCTTTAGAGTGATGAGGTCTGAGGTCTGCTGGTGGATGAGCAGTGTCCCTAGCGTGGAGCATGCGATAAATGTAGCCGACAGGCTAATAACCATGCTGGCTTTATGGACGTGTTTTTCGAATACTTGATAGCTGCGCCCTGCAAGTAACAAGGCGCAGACTAGCAAAATGGTATTGCTAGCGATAAATAGAATTGACATTATAGCGTTGCAAATACCTGATCAGCAGCGGCAAGTGTCGCTTCAATATCGTCTTGGGTGTGGGCTGCAGATACAAATCCCGCTTCAAAAGCAGAAGGAGCAAGGTAAATCCCTTGTTCCAGCATACCATGGAAGAATTTTGCGAATTTGTCTGCATCGCAAGCCATTGTTTCAGAGAAACTAGTAACTTGTTTTTGATCGGTAAAGAATAAGCCAAACATACCGCCTACTCGGCTGGTTGTAAAAGGTACACCATTGGCTATAGCGACAGCTTCAAGACCTTCCGTTAGAAGTTCTACTTTTGCACTGAGTTGCTCATAAAAGCCTGGTGCAGCAACTGCATTGAGCATTGCTAGACCAGCAGCCATTGCTAATGGGTTACCAGAAAGGGTTCCAGCCTGATAAACAGGACCAAGAGGCGCAATATGGGACATGATCTCTTTCTTGCCTCCAAAGGCACCTACAGGTAAACCGCCGCCAATGACTTTACCGAGTGTCGTTAGGTCGGGTTTTACGTTGTAGACAGCTTGAGCACCACCTAGCGCTACGCGAAATCCAGTCATAACCTCATCAAAGATGAGGACAGTGCCATATTCATCGCAAACCTCTCTTAAACCTTCAAGAAAGCCTGGTAGTGGAGGGATACAGTTCATGTTGCCTGCAACAGGTTCAACAATAATGCATGCGATTTGATCACCCGCTTCGGCAAATGCCTTGCGTACACTGTCTATATCATTATGTGTCAGTGTAATTGTGTGTTCAGCTAAAGAGGCTGGGACTCCAGGGGAGCTTGGTTCGCCCAATGTGAGCATGCCTGAACCCGCTTTGACTAATAGGGAGTCTGAATGTCCGTGGTAGCAACCTTCAAATTTTACGATTTTGTCACGGTTCGTATATCCGCGTGCTAAACGGATTGCGCTCATGGTCGCTTCTGTACCAGAGCTCACCATGCGAACCATTTCCATTGACGGCATGATTTCGCAAACTTTGTCTGCCATCTCTATTTCGATTTCAGTCGGTGCGCCAAATCCTAAACCGTTATCTAACGATGCTTTTACCGCATTAATTACGTCAGTATTAGCATGCCCCAAAATCATAGGGCCCCATGAGCCTACGTAGTCGATATATTTTTTATCATCTTCATCAAAAAGATAGGCGCCTGTCCCGCGCTTAAAGAAGATGGGTGTGCCTCCTACACCTTTAAATGCACGAACGGGTGAATTTACACCACCTGGGATATGAGCTTGTGCAGCTTGGAATAGATCTTCTGAACGGGACATGTTGTATCTCTCTAAAAATCAGTTGTTAAAATGCTGGCAAAAGGATTGGGCCGTCGCTTTTATGTCGTTCTGAGCATATAGGGCATGTATTACGGCAATCATATCTGCACCAGCAGTGATAATCTGGTTTGCATTATCCATGCTAATGCCTCCAATCGCTACTATTGGAAGGCTAAGTTTTTGTTTAGCATCATGGAGTAAGTGCAAAGGGGCGGGTTTTGCATTGGGTTTTGTTTTAGATGGGAAAAAAGCGCCAAATGCTAAATAGTCTGCACCTTGCTGCTCCGCTTGAATGGCTAGCTCAATAGAATCATGGCAAGTGACACCGATGATGGCTTCGTTACCTAGCTTACGGCGAGCTTCGTCAACGGCGCCATCACTTTGACCTAAGTGAACACCGGCAGCTTCGACAGCGACTGCGAGCTCGATATCATCGTTTATGAGCATGGGTACAGAATATTCTTGGCAAAGCGTTTGAAGTGCTTGAGCCTGAGCCCTGCGCTTATTTTTATCTTCTGATTTATCTCGGTATTGTATGATTGTTGCACCACCCTGCAGGCTGAGCTCTACTTGAGCTAGTAGCTGTTCAAGGGAGGGCATTAGTACGGCGTCGGTTATGCCATATAAACCGCAAAGATTAGAGTTCATATCTAGTTTCAGTTTGTTGTTTGTTAATTATTGACGATAAAAAGATTCGATTTGATCTTGTGTGATTAGGCCAAGAACCTCATCGCTATCATCCATTACGCACAGTGCTTTGACGTCTTTTTCGGTCATTGTATCCAGCGCTTGCTGAAGTGTGGCCTTTTTATTTATTTTTGTACTATCAAGTCGCAAAGCAGGCATCGCCATTGTATTAATCAGATCATGTGGTGACGTTGCTTGTCGCGTTGCAATCTTAAGATCTCCGGGGGATAGCAGGGTTTGTTTGTTATCTTCCCCAATTAATATCCAGCTAGGGTCATGCTCTAACGCTTTTATTGCACCTTGAAGAGATATTTGGGTATCACAATGTATAAAGTCGGTTTTCATAATGCTGCTCACCGCTGATCCATTAAGAACCTGAGTGAGTGGTTGGTAGCGATAGTCTAGGCCTTGTTGATGCATGCTCATGACGAAGATGGACGGCATATTGAAAACGTATCTAGCAATCAGATTAGATATAACGATGGAGATCATGGCTGGAAATATAATATTTGGATTTCCGGTTAGTTCAAGTATTGCGACTAATGCTGCCATAGGGGCATTACATACAGCTCCCATCATGCTACCCATGCCTAACAAGGCATAGAATCCAGGATTGGCCACATTTTGATCAACCGCTCCGGCACCAAGAATGCCTAACAGTCCGCCTGCAATTGCCCCAATGAAAAATGTGGGGCCAATAAGTCCTGCTGGTAGGCCTAATCCAAGAACAATGGGCGTTAAAAGACATTTGGCTATAAGAATACCCAAAAGAAGGCCTATGCCAATTTCACCCTGCAGTGAAGCGGTAACGGTATCGTAACCTATCCCCATAACTTGCGGATAAAAGAGGGCTACGCTGCCTGTTAGTACCCCTGCAATCATCAGCTTGGATTTATAGTTAAGTACTGAGTGGTTTGACCATTCCATGGTTTTTTTCATCACAATAATAAATATAACTGCGAGCAATCCTATTATGCCTCCAAGAAAAGCGACGTAAGGGATTTCGTGGAGAGATTCTATGTGCATTGTTGGAACGGTGAGTACAGCATCACTACCGAAGATGAATTGCACAACCAAAGCGCCAGTGGCCGCGGCAACCATAACAGGCATGAAGCCGATAACTGTGTACTCGAGCAGGACTACTTCCATCGCAAACACGACCCCAGCTAAAGGGGTGTTAAAGGTTGCTGCAATACCCGCAGCGCAGCCGCAGCCGGCTAAAATTCGAAGTGTATTATTAGGTAGGTTGAGCTTGAGCCCTAATTGGCTTCCGCATGCTGCTCCCATATGAACGGCGGGACCTTCCTTTCCGACAGAGTGACCAAAAAGTAAGGCGATGCTAGCGACTACAAACTGAAGTAAAGCATTCGTAAGAGGTAGATTGCTTTGGTGGTAGGCCATTCTTTCCAGAAGGTGGGTGACCCCGACTTTTCTGCTAAGGGGCGTTACTCTGGATAAAACGGCAATCAGTAATAGGCTGCCCATAATCGGCAAGAAAAAATGCAACCAAGGAGGGAGCCCCTCAAAATTCTCACTGCTTTGGCCTGGAAGTACATTTTGTAGGGGCACCTCAAGGAGCAGGCGAAATGAGCCTAGTACTACTCCGCATATAAGACCGCACAAAATACCTAAAATAATCATTTGAGGCAGCGCTTCATTATGCGCTAGGCGGTGGCGGAAGTGCGCCATGGAAAATGCGTGTCGAAACATAGTATTGAATTACTTAATTAATAGTCATTGGTTTGCATACTTTGTAGTATTATACGTTACCAGTTTTTCAACTCTTATGAGAGGTCTCTGTGATTAAGGTAGGTATTGTAGGTGGCACCGGGTATACAGGCGTGGAATTATTACGTTTGTTGGCAAATCACCCAGAAGCAAAAGTGGAAGTGATTACATCTCGCTCAGAAGAGGGTGTGAGTGTAGCTGATATGTATCCTAACTTGCGAGGCCATCACGACCTTAAGTTTTCAGTGCCTGATGTGAAAACATTAAGCCAGTGTGATGTGGTTTTCTTTGCTACTCCTCATGGTGTTGCGATGAAGATGGCAGCCGAACTGATTGATAATGGTGTAAGAGTTATTGATCTTGGCGCTGATTTCCGTATTAAAGATCTTGATGTATGGTCTGAATGGTACGGTATGGAGCATACCTCGCCTGAGATGGCTGAGTTAGCTGTTTACGGTTTGCCTGAAATGAACCGTGAACAAATTAAAGATGCAAAGTTGATCGCGTGCCCAGGTTGTTACCCAACAGCTACCCAATTGGCTTATCTTCCATTACTTGAGAATAAGTTGATTGATCATCGCCGTTTGATCGCCGATTGTAAATCAGGCGTCAGTGGTGCAGGGAGAGGCGCTAAGGTTGGTATGTTAATGTGCGAAGCAAGCGAAAGTATGATGGCTTATGGTGTTCATGGGCATCGTCACCTTCCTGAAATCAAACAAGGTTTAGCTATTGCAGCTGAGCGCCCTGTTCATTTGACATTTGTACCTCATCTGACGCCAATGATTCGCGGTATTCATTCAACTTGCTACGGTATCTTAAAAGATCCTGTGGATCATGATTTACAGACTCTTTTTGAAGAGCGTTATGCGAATGAGCCATTTGTTGATGTTATGCCAGCGGGTTCTCATCCGCAGACGCGTAGCGTGAAAGGTGGAAATATGTGCCGCATTAGTATTCACCGTCCGCAGAATGATGACACTGTTGTGGTCTTATCTGTGATTGATAATTTAGTTAAAGGTGCTGCAGGGCAGGCAATTCAGAATATGAATATCATGTTTGGGGTCGAAGAGGGCGCTGGACTAAATATTGTTGGCTTGATGCCTTAATACTTGACTAATTTGCTTGGTTAAGGCGATAATTGTTGCCTGCCAATGTGAGTAAAGTTCCCATGATAGAAACAGTAGATCCAAACTTAGAGTCGTCGATGATATTTACAGAATCGGCTGCTGCGAAAGTCAGAACTCTTATCGAAGAAGAAGAAAATGAAAGCCTCAAACTTCGTGTATTTATTACAGGTGGTGGTTGTGCAGGTTTTTCATATGGTTTTACATTTGATGAGAGTGCTGCGGATGATGACACTGTTGTAGAGCGAGATGGCGTTACAATGGTTGTTGATCCGATGAGTTATCAGTACTTGGCGGGTTCTGAAGTCGATTTTAAAGAGGGCTTACAAGGTTCTCAATTTGTGATTAATAACCCAAATGCGACAACTACTTGCGGCTGCGGTTCATCCTTCTCCATCTGATTGCCTTGGAATAGGCTCTGTTTTAGATTCAGAGTCTATTCATCCGCTTTTTGCTCTGCTAATAAGTTATCATTGTTGAACTTGTGGAGGGCGATATGCGAACTTTTTTAATTAGTTTAGTTTTCTTTCTTTTTTCTAGTGTTGCTTCAGCGGCTCCGCTGCAGTCTCCAGTACCTTTATCTCCAGAGCATGAAGAACCTCGATATTTAGCTCTGATAAAGAATAACTCTCCTAGCGAAGTGGAAATGCTTTTTCATCGAGCGAGTATGCTGGCGGAAAGGGTGGATAATTTAAACGCATACGAGCCCATTGTGTTTGTATTGCATGGGGAGGAGGCGCATGCTTTTCGTCATCGTAATATGGAACAGCATAAGGCGTTACTGGATTTGGCAGAAAGGTTAGAAAAAAATAATGTTATTGATGTTCGTATTTGTGAAACATGGATGCGAGCGAATGATGTTGATCGTTCAGAGTTACCTGAATTTGTTGATACTGTGCCCTTAGGTCCATTGGAAGAGGTGCGGTTACGTAAAGACGGGTATATTTACTTTTAAACGCATACTGTCGATTGAATAGATGTTTTAAGCTTGATAGATAGCGCCAAGAATTCTTTCTCCGTCAGCCCCAGTTACATCTGTATTATTGCCAGTCTTACCCTCTAAGCAACGTTTTGCTAACCATGCAAAGGCAGCAGCTTCCATCCAGTCAGCGTTAATGCCTACTTTATCCGTAGTGGAAACATCATTGTAAGGTAATAGCTGTTTCAGGCGCTGCATCAGTGCGTTATTCCTACTTCCGCCGCCGCATACTAGTAACTCAAATGATTCACTGGCCACGTGGCTTTGTATGGCACTAACTATGGATGCTGCAGTTAATTCGAGTAGAGTCGCTTGTGTGTCTTCAGGCGATAGATTAAAGCCTTCCAGCTGGTGTGTTAACCAGTCCAAATGAAATTGCTCGCGACCAGTGCTTTTAGGTGGAGCTTCATGGAAATAGGGAAGCGATAGCAGTTTTTCTAGGAGCTTAATGTCGCAGTTTCCACTTTGCGCCCATTTACCGTTATGGTCATAGCTAAGCGCTTTATGTTTATGAATCCACGCATCCATTAATACATTGCCTGGTCCAGTATCGAAACCGACCGTAATCTTACTATTATCGGCGGGGAGGTAGGTGATATTTGCCATTCCGCCAATGTTGAGGAGTATGCGATCTTTGGCTGGATTATGCAGTACTGCTTTATGGAAAGCGGGCACTAATGGAGCTCCTTGTCCGCTAGCCGCCATATCGCGACGTCTAAAATCAGCGACCGTGGTGATTCCTGTATGTTCCGCAATAATATTTGCATCACCAATTTGCAGAGTAAAACCGAACTCAGGTCTGTGCCGAATGGTCTGTCCATGGCTGCCAATAGCTTGAATCTGAGTTTTGGATAATTTTGTTTGAGAAATGAGAGTATTGACGGCTTTGGCAAAAAGTTTACCTAACTCTATGTCAACCTTACCCATCAGGTCTATCTCATCTGGATTGGGTTGCGTGAGTTGGAGTATCTCTTTTTTTAATGTGTCAGGGATTGTTTCTGAATGTGTGGCCACAATCGAAAGGTATTGGCTGAAATCGATGGCTGCAACATCGATTCCATCCAGACTTGTGCCCGACATGAGACCAATATAAATATCAGAGGTGCTCATGCCTACTTAAGAGTGCTCAAAGAGGCAACCGTAGTCGCTTGATATGTTTCTAGTTGAGCCAATAGTGCGCTTGCAGTCGACTTGAATGTTGAGTGTTCCGCTTTAGCTATAGGCAGAGCTTTAGGTAACTTAACCGTAAGTGGGTTTTTATGAACACCATTTACACGAAATTCATAATGCAGATGAGGCCCGCTTGCTAAACCCGTTTTGCCGACGAAACCGACAACTTGCCCCTGTTGTACGCGTGAACCTACTTTTTGTCCGCGTTTAAAGTTGCTCATATGGGCATAAAGAGTGGTGATGTTGCTGCCATGTTGGATGATTACGACATTACCAAAACCACCTTTTCTACCGCGGTAGATTATCTTGCCGTCACCTGCAGATTTGATCGGAGTGCCAGTGCGTGCAGCGTAATCAACCCCTCTATGTGCTCGAATGGTATTGAGTACAGGATGCTTTCTGCTGAGGCTGAACCGGGAGCTGATGCGCGCAAAACCAACTGGTGAGCGGAGAAAGGCTTTTCTCATGCTGTAGCCTTCTGGAGTGAAATAGTTACTATCCCCTTCAGAGTCGGTATAACGTAAAGCTGTATGTTTGGTGCCGCGATTTATAAATTGTGCCGCGATAATGGGGCCTTCACCAATATACTTGCCGTCTAAATACTTCTCTTCATAAATGAGATTGAAGCTGTCGCCTCTTCTGATATCAAGAGCGAAATCGACATCCCAGCCAAAAATGCTGGCAAGCTCCATAATTTTCTTGTTTGATAATCCAGCTTCTTCTCCCGCTAGGAAAAGAGAGTCTTGAATGGTTCCTGCAGTAAACTTTTGCTTTATATCAGGCTTGCGCTCGACAGTATCAACGATAAACCCTTCAGCAGTTTTAGAAATCAATGTTTGCTGAAGTTTAGATTGAATATGGCGAAGTTTAATAAGTTGGTCGTTTTCAATGATAAAAGAAAGCGTTTGACCAGGGTAAAGCCGGCTAAGAGAGTGAGCAGCCTCAGTAGAGGTTGTGACATTGTATACATCGCGGGCAGTGAGTCCGGCTTTTTTGAACATTGAAGTTAAGTTATCACCAGAACCTACTATATAGTCAGTCCAATTTTCTTCAATTTGCCTGATGACTACAGGCGTTTCAGCTGTAGCGTCTTTAGCATCAAACGATGGAGAGGAGGTTTTCTCAATTAAAGGCGTGGAAGAAACTGATTCGACGACCAAAGGAGGTTGTGTCGATGAAATTTCCCCTCTAGTTGCTTCCACCTGTTCTGAAGGTAGGAGTAATAGAGTCAGGCCGAGTATAGACACGCAGGCACTAACAGCGAGCAAGTGCACAGTAGGCAATTGTTTTTGTAATTGCTTGAAACGATATAGCACCCTAGTCCCCTTCTAAACAGGTTGCTGATCAAATAATCGAAGTATTATGCCATTCTCATTACAAAATGTCGGCCTTTATGGCTGAAACTTAAGCAGGGCTTAATGAAAATGAATAAATATTCGCCAGTTACTATTTGTTTACGCGCGTTGTATCGCTAAAATAGGCGTCGTTTTTATAAATGCCATCATACAAGGTTAGACATACACAATGAGTGAAACACTGTTACAAGATCTAAAAGCGCGCGGACTGGTTGCGCAGATGACCAGTGAAGAAGAACTGGAGAAGCATCTAACGGATGGTAGTGTGACACTTTATTGTGGCTTCGACCCAACAGCTGACAGCCTACATATTGGTAGCTTGGTGCCGTTACTGACATTAAAACGTTTCCAAGAGTATGGTCATAAACCGTTAGCGCTAGTAGGTGGCGCAACAGGTTTAATTGGTGACCCAAGTTTTAAAGCGCAAGAACGAAAGCTTAATGATGATGAAACGGTTGCAAACTGGGTCGGTAAAATAAGAGCGCAGGTAAGTGCGTTCATTGATTTTGATTCCGGTTCAAACAGTGCTGAAGTGGTTAATAACCTTGATTGGACGAAAGATATTAATGTTCTTACGTTCTTGAGAGATATAGGTAAGCATTTTTCTGTTAATCAGATGATAGGTAAAGAGTCTGTTAAGCAGCGTCTTGATCGTGAAGGTGAAGGTATCTCTTATACAGAGTTTACTTACATGATTCTTCAGTCATACGACTTTCAGCAATTGAATAAATCACATGGTTGTTCGCTACAGATTGGTGGCTCAGATCAGTGGGGCAATATCACGGGCGGTACTGAACTGACTCGTAGAATGAATGGCAATCAGGTATTCGGGCTTACGTTACCTTTGATAACGAAATCTGATGGTACTAAATTCGGAAAAACTGAATCTGGAACTATCTGGCTTGATTCAACTAAGACGTCGCCTTATGCCTTCTACCAGTTCTGGTTACAAACTGCTGATGCCGATGTATATCGTTTCTTGCGTTACTTCACATTTTTGCCTGTTGCGGATATTGAAAAAATTGAGGCAGAAGATGCGGAGCGTCAGGGTCGTCCAGATGCACAAAGGGTTCTAGCTGAGGAGGTGACTCGTTTAGTGCATGGAGAAGAAGGTTTACTTGCTGCTAAACGGATTACTGAAGCGTTGTTCTCTGGGGATACCTCTTCCTTAAGTGAGCAGGATTATGCTCAGTTAGCTCAGGATGGTCTACCGTCGTCTACGCTAGATGTTGCAGCTGTGTCAGATCAGCCAGTAACAACGCTACTTGCTGATGCTGGGATGGCGCCTTCAGGTAAGCAGGTAAAGGATGCGTTGCAGCGTAATGCTGTTGTAGTAAATGGTAATGCGCATGGTATGGACGATATTATGAATGCGGCAGGAATGTTTGCAGCAGAAAAGGCGCTATTCGGTAAGTACTTTTTGGTCAAGCTGGGTAAAAAGAAGCATCACCTCTTTGAGTTAGCTTAATTATCTCTTTATAGAGCTTTCTATATAGAGACTATTATTTATAGCCAGTAAACAAAGCGCTGCTTATTAACTTAAGCGGCGCTTTTTTGTATCTGCTGTA
>CERC01020896.1_pt1 | contig 22344 bp, 25 predicted proteins | sample 530921 | NCBI WGS metagenome assembly CERC01 (sample SAMEA2621099, study PRJEB7988) | marine metagenome | isolation source: saline water (ENVO:00002010), including
CACACGTTCCGCGAGCTCAACTAAGGCACTACCCATATTAAGCAGTGCTAACTGGCAACCATCACAGGAACTGAATTTATGCACGGCCAAACTGACTTTAGTGTTCATCAGATCCCCTCCTGCATCAGACGATCGCGCACATCCGGATAAACAAAAACGGGGCCATCCTTACAAAGAAAATCAGCCCCCATCTGGCAGTGCCCGCAGTGTCCAACGGCACACTGCATATTTCGCTCTAAGCTGACATAAATACTAAAGGGGGAAATACCATCATCTATGAGCTTCTCCGCCGCAGCCTTCATCATCCCTTCCGGGCCACAAATCAGAGCTAAGCTGCGATCAGGCGCAAGATCTACATCATCAAGTAACTCGGTGATCTGCCCAGTATGAAACGGCCACGCAGCACCCGCCTTGTCCGCGGCCAACATCACCTTCACACCTTCTAACTGATTCCAACGATCATATTGCTCACGCCAGATCAGATCATCACTATGTTTAACGCCCTGTACAATCTGGATATTTTGGTAGTGAGGACGGCGGTTCAGAGCGAAGTTAATCGCAGCAACCACCGGGGCGCACCCCAGACCGCCAGTAACGATTACTAGATCTTTATCTCTCGCCAACGCTAACGGCCAACCTCGTCCGAAAGGGCCTCTAAGCCCCACTTCGTCACCCACTTTGAGTTTTGCCAGCCCTTCAGTGACATGCCCTACGACACGAATAGTATGATCAATAAACGTAGATTCGACAGGATCAGAGACTATCGATATAGGTACTTCACCAATACCGTAGAGATAGAGCATATTGAACTGCCCCGGCATAAAACTATATGCCTTACGTGCTTTGGCATCGCAAAGCTGCAAACGCAGCGTAAATATACTTGGGGATTCCTGAATAAAGGCTTCAACCTTAGCGGATACTGGCGCTTGAAAGTTAGATTGAGCAAAATCATTCATCATCAGCACCTCCTATCGTGTTCGCTTCAGCAACGAAATCAATCTCTGCAGGACACCAACTCATACAGCGGCCACAGCCGGTACAACCAGACCGATCATATTGCTCTTGCCAACTATCTAGCTTATGGATCATCCACTGTTGATAACGCGTTTTAATACTATCGCGAACCTGAAAACCAGCTAATTCGCCATGAGACTCACCAAAACAACTATCCCACTCACGTATGTGCTGGCTTTCATCTCCTTTCATCACTAACTCGTCACTTTGATGATGACAAAAGCATGTGGGACAGACCATTGTGCAGTTTCCACACGCCAAGCACCGCTCCGCTATATCTTGCCATTGCGGGTGCTCTCGCTGATTATTTAACTGCCCTACACTAATCGGTGCTAACCGGCGAGTCTGCATCTCTTTGACCGCTTTACCTTGCTCATAAGCAGTGGTTAACTGCGCTTGAGTTGCATCGATCAAAGGCAAACGATCCATCACGCTCAGCCCTTTTTCAGAGCCCACTTGAATCAAAAAACCCTCATTAAGCTCAGTCAGTGCAAGGTCAAATCCACTTTCAGCACTCGGTCCATCACCTGTAGAAACACAAAAGCATGTATCTGCTGCGTAGCTGCAATTAACCGCGACTAAAAACAGCCCTTTACGTCTCGCTTGATAGCCCGGATCAACATATTCACCCTCGAGGAAATGTTTGTCCTGAAGCTTTAATGCAGCCAGATCGCAGGATTTAACACCAATAACCGCCACTTTAGGGATAGATTGCTCAGGAATAATAAACTGGATCGCGCCATTGGCATCTCGTTTCGCTTGCCAAAGCACTTCTCTAGCGGGATACAAAAGCGGCTTTAGTGCCTGCGGGCCATTTGCCCAATGGAATAAACGGGTATTTTGATCGCTGTCTAAATGATAGTAACCGGGCTTTTGTTGGTCTTGATAACCACTCGGCAGATCAGCGATAGAGGTGATCGAGGAATAAACGATGGCATGATCACGCACCTGTGGTCCGTGCAATTGATGACCATCATCAAGCAACAGTTTCAACAGAACTGACAGATCAGCGCGTAACAAAAAACTGGGGACTGGCTCTTCCATAACGACTCCCGAGTTAGTATTTAACTTGAGAGTAAACCACTCTATTAGGTTTGGCCAGCGTCCGAGATCAAGTGAACCTAATTTAATTAAAAACCACTAATATTAAAAAATGGACATAAAAAAGCCGCTATCAAAGCGGCTTTTTCAATGCACAACACTCACACTTAGATACTATTTAAGACCTAAGATATCCTGCATATCAAAGAGACCTGAATTCTTACCTTCAAGCCATTTGCATGCACGTACCGCACCTTTAGCAAAGGTTAAACGGTTACTTGCTTTGTGAGTAATTTCGATACGTTCGCCTTCAGTCGCAAAGAGAACCGTATGATCGCCAACAACATCCCCTGCACGGATAGTCTCAAAACCGATCTCTCCACGTGGGCGTGCACCGGTCATACCTTCACGACCGTATACTGCACACTCTTTCAGATCACGGCCTAACGTGTCTGCAACCACCTCACCCATACGTAAAGCTGTACCCGAAGGCGAATCAACTTTATGACGGTGATGCGCTTCGATCACTTCAATATCATAATCTTCATTACCTAACGCAGCAGCGGCCACTTCAAGTAACTTAAAGCATAAGTTCACACCTACACTCATATTCGGTGCAAATACGATTGCAGCCTTATCAGAACACTCTTGTAAAACCACTTTCTGCTCATCTGTTAAGCCAGTCGTACCGATAACGATCTGCTTAGCGTTTTCCGCACAGAAAGCCACGTTTTGTAGCGTTACTTCGGGTGTCGTAAAGTCGATAAGTACATCGAAATCATCTACAGCTTCAGCCAATGAACCTTTTAATGAAACGCCTAACTTACCAACACCGGCCATTTCACCTGCATCAGCACCAATAAGCGTGCTCGTAGATTCAACAATAGCTGCACCTAATTCAATACCTTCAGCCATTTGAATCGCTTCGATATTAGCTTTACCCATGCGGCCAGCGGCGCCGGTTACTGCTACTTTAATCATGCTTATTTATCCGTTAATTTTTATCATGCAGAATGTTTTGATCCATATCCAAAGCAGGCTTATCACACGAAGGATGACCTACCGCTCTGGCTGGAACGCCGACAACCGTTGTATGGCTTGGCACATCATCAAGTACCACACTACCCCCACCGATTTTAGCGCCGGAACCTATTTCAATGTTACCGAATATTTTTGCACCCGCAGCAATCATGACACCTTCACGAATTTTAGGGTGACGATCCCCACAGGCTTTGCCTGTTCCGCCCAGTGTTACTGACTGTAAGATCGATACATCATCTTCGATCACACTCGTTTCACCCACAACGATTCCCGTTGCATGGTCAAACATAACACCTTGGCCAATTTTAGCAGCAGGATGTATATCAACTTGTAGCACACTGCTCACGCGGCTTTGAATATAAAGCGCCATGCTCTTGCGCCCTTTGTTCCACATATAATGTGCAACACGATACGCTTGAATAGCATGAAAGCCTTTAAGGTAAAGCAGAACAATTGAATGTTTATCTATCGCAGGGTCTCGAGTACGCACCGCGGCAATATCAGCACAAACAGCAGCGATGATATCAGGCGCTTCGCGAAAGACCTCTTCGATTACAAGACGAAACGTGACAGCAGGAACTGCGTCGTCATAGAGTTTACGGCTTAATAAATAAGCCAAGGCTGAACAAAGGCTTTGGTGACCTAAAATATTAGCATGGTAGTAACCAGCCAATACGGGTTCATCAATAACTTCTTTCTCTGCTTCAGCAGTAATCTCATCCCAAAGCCAATTTGGGCATTCTGGATTCTGGCTCATGCCATCTCCATCGTCTGCCAATTAGGCGCTGGAGTATTCAACACACTCCAACGCACTAACTGATAATTTTTATGTCATGTCTTCAAAGAAACTCTTTACCGAATCAAAGAAGCCATGCTTTTTAGGGCTGTGCTTACGTGTACCTTGTTCCATCTCTTCTTGGAACTCACGTAACAACTCTTTCTGACGGCTGCTTAGTTTAACCGGTGTTTCCACAACAACTTTAACTAACAGGTCGCCGGTTGAGCCGCCGCGTACCGGTGCAACGCCTTTACCACGTAGACGGAACATTTTTCCGGTCTGTGTTTCAGACGGTACTTTCAACTTAACACGACCATCAAGTGTTGGTACTTCTAATTCACCACCTAATGCAGCATCTACAAAGCTAATCGGTACTTCACAGTACAGATGCTTACCATCACGCTCAAAGATTGGATGTTCTTTAACATGCACCTGCACATAAAGATCGCCGGCTGGACCACCATGCGTACCCGCTTCACCTTCACCTGCAAGACGGATACGATCACCTGTATCCACACCTGCTGGAATCTTCACAGAAAGGGTTTTGGTTTTCTCTTTACGTCCATGACCATGACAATCATTACAAGGGTCAGAGATAACCTTACCTTCACCATGACAGGTTGGACATGTTTGCTGTACAGAGAAGAAGCCCTGCTGCATGCGAACTTGTCCTTGGCCGCCACAGGTTCCACATACTTTTGCAGATGTCCCAGGTTTAGCACCTGAACCGTCACAAGTTTCACAACCAACTAAGGTTGGAACCTCGATATTTTTCTCTACGCCGCGAACCGCTTCTTCAAGAGACATCTCCATGTTGTAGCGCAAGTCTGCCCCACGCTGCACGGAACTACGACCGCCGCGACCACCGCCGCCACCAAAGATATCGCCAAAAACATCGCCGAAAATATCCGAGAAGTTACCATCATGACCACCGCCATGACCTCCACGCATATTGGGATCAACGCCCGCATGACCGTACTGATCATAGGCACCTTTTTTCTGTGCATCAGACAGAACTTCGTAGGCTTCATTCACCTCTTTGAACTTATCTTCTGCTTCTTTATCATCCGGATTACGGTCTGGATGATACTTCATCGCCATACGGCGAAAGGCTTTTTTAATATCCCGATCAGATGAGTCACGGGAAACACCTAATACTTCGTAAAAATCTCGTTTAGACATGGTCACAACACTTGTCACGGCTTAATGCCGGATATGACAACGCGGGCATAAAGCCCGCGGTGCCGAGTAATTCTACTTTCCGGCTTGAATAAAGCCGGAAAGCCTATGCTAATTCGCTGATCGAATTAATGAATAGATGACTTATTTTTTGTCGTCTTTCACTTCTTCAAATTCAGCATCTACAGCATCATCGTTACCGCCTGCTTGCTGTTCTTCGCCAGCAGCGCCTTGCTCTGCTTGCTGTGCAGCTTCTGCTTCAGCGTACATTTTCTGAGCAACGCCAGAGATCGCTTCAGTCAATGCAGTTGTTTTAGCTTCGATCGCGTCTTTATCATCCGCTTTCAAAACTTCTTCCAACTCAGCTGTAGCAGCTTCTACTGCCGCTTTCTCTTCAGCAGTCGCTTTATCGCCCGCTTCTTCCATTGTTTTCTTAGCGGAATGAACCATAGCATCGCCTTGGTTGCGCGCCTGAGTCAGCTCTTCAAACTTTTTATCTTCTTCAGCGTGAGCTTCAGCATCAGTAACCATCTGCTCGATCTCATCATCGCTCAAACCAGAAGATGACTTAATTACGATAGACTGCTGCTTACCTGTCGCTTTATCTTGAGCAGATACGTTCAAGATACCGTTGGCATCCAAATCGAAAGTAACTTCGATCTGAGGAACACCACGTGGAGCAGGTGGGATTTCAGCCAGATCAAAACGACCTAGAGATTTGTTCTGAGTCGCTTGCTTACGCTCACCCTGAACAACATGGATCGTTACTGCATTCTGGTTGTCATCAGCAGTAGAGAAGATCTGAGACTTCTTAGTAGGGATAGTCGTGTTCTTCTCAATAACCGGCGTAGAAACACCGCCCATTGTTTCGATACCTAGACTTAGAGGCGTTACGTCTAGTAGTAGAACGTCTTTAACGTCACCTGCTAGTACCGCACCCTGAATCGCAGCACCCATTGCTACTGCTTCATCTGGATTAACGTCTTTACGAGGCTCTTTACCGAAGAAAGCAGTTACTTTCTCCTGAACTAAAGGCATACGAGTCTGACCACCCACCAAAATCACTTCATCGATTTCAGAAAGGCTTAGATCAGAATCTTTAAGCGCTAGACGACATGGTTCAAGAGAGCGTTCAACTAGCTCTTCAACTAGAGACTCTAACTTAGCACGAGTGATCTTAACGTTAAGGTGTTTAGGACCTGAAGCGTCAGCTGTGATGTAAGGTAAGTTAACATCTGTCTGCTGTGCAGAAGATAGTTCAACTTTCGCTTTTTCAGCACCCTCTTTTAGACGCTGAAGCGCAAGAGGATCACTGTGTAGATCGATCCCTGTTTCTTTCTTAAATTCGTCTGCTAAGAACTCAATCAAACGTAGATCGAAATCTTCACCACCTAGGAATGTATCACCATTCGTAGATAGAACTTCAAACTGGTGTTCGCCATCAACTTCAGCGATTTCGATGATAGAGATATCGAATGTACCACCACCTAAGTCATAAACAGCGATTGTTTTATCGCCTTTAGACTTGTCCATGCCGTAAGCAAGGGCAGCAGCTGTTGGCTCGTTGATAATACGCTTAACTTCTAGGCCCGCAATTTTACCTGCATCTTTAGTTGCCTGACGCTGAGCATCGTTAAAGTAAGCAGGTACAGTAACAACTGCTTCAGTCACTGACTCACCTAAGTAATCTTCAGCTGTCTTCTTCATCTTTTTCAAGATTTCAGCAGAGATCTGAGGAGCTGCTAGCTTTTCATCTTTTACTTCAACCCAAGCATCGCCATTATCAGCTTCGATAATCTTATACGGCACCATTTTGATATCTTTCTGTACAACATCGTCTTTAAAACGACGACCAATCAGACGCTTGATAGCAAATAGAGTGTTCGTTGGGTTAGTAACCGCCTGACGTTTTGCTGGCTGGCCTACTAAAATTTCACCATCATCAACATAAGCGATGATGGAAGGGGTAGTACGATCACCCTCAGCGTTTTCAATTACTTTAGATGTGTCACCGTCTAATACAGAAACACAAGAGTTTGTGGTTCCTAGGTCGATACCGATGATTTTACCCATTTCTATTTGCTCCAATTCTTTCTGTCCTGCTATGGCGGACAGTGGTTCAATCTGTAAATAGCTATGTAAATAACTTAAGAAAATTGTTTAATAACTACGTTACTTACTATGCAATCTATATAAGTACGTTTTGTGCGGTTTCAAGGGCACAAAACGATTTTTTCTTAACCTTTAGCTACAACTACCATCGCTGGACGCACTAAACGGCCATGTAATGTGTAACCTTTTTGCATCACTGCAATCACGCTATTCGCTTCCGCATCTGGCGCCTCAACCATCGACATCGCTTGATGTAGTGCAGGATCAAATGCTGTACCAATAGGGTTAACTTGTTCCATGTTGAATTTTTGCAATCCAGACAGGAACATATTCATTGTCATCTCAACGCCTTCACGCATAGATTTAAGCGCTTCATCATCGCCAAAGGCTTCAATTGCACGCTCAAGGCTATCGACAATTGGAAGCATCTCATTGGCAAACTTCTCTACACCAAACTTATGCGCTTTTTCTACATCCTGCTCCGCACGGCGACGCACATTCTGGGCGTCAGCTTGGATACGTAGCATTTGGTCTTTCAATGACTCAACCTCAGCAACAGCAGTCGCCAATTCCTGAGCTAGCTTTGCCGCATCTGCTGGCTCTACTGACTCATTCGACTGCTCAGGGCTATCATTCACCACATCTTCTGCCTGAGTCTCTTCTACAGGCTGTGCTTGTTGCTCATCTACTGGGTTCTGTTGTTCATTTGCCATTGTTCATCTCCAGCCAGATCCAATATTGAATAATTGGAACGTCTAGGTGTTAATTTCATTTGCAGGATATATGGGGACAATCAGAAACCTTTCAATATGTTTCAGCAGTTTTTTTACCAAAAAACACGATAAATATTGCATCAACTGAAAAAAAGGCTTATACAGAAACTACTGTATAAAAACACATGTACTCTATTATGCTGAATCAACTAACTATTCGTGACTTTGCAATTGTTGAAAACCTTGATCTTGAACTCAATCAAGGGATGACTGTCGTTAGCGGTGAAACCGGAGCGGGCAAGTCGATTATGCTTGACGCTTTAGGTCTAACGCTCGGTAAACGCGCAGAAGGGGGCACCGTAAGACAAGGCGCTGAAAAAGCGGATATCTCCGCGAGCTTTAATATCAGTTCTATTCCTTCAGCCAATAAATGGCTAGAAGAAAACGATCTTGATAACGAAGGCGAGTGCATTCTGCGTCGCGTCATCACGAAAGAGGGCCGCTCACGCTGTTATATTAACGGCCGCCCCTCTCCTGCAAATACAGTCAAAGCATTGGGCGAACATTTAATAGCTATCCATGGGCAACATGAGCATCAGCGGCTTTTGAAAAAAGATCATCATCGCACACTGCTGGATGATTTTGCCGGCCTTAGCAAATTAGCAGAACAAACACGCTCGTCATTCTTCCTCTGGTCTAAGCTAAACGCTGAATACCTTCGCCTATCAGAACAAAGCGCGGAGCAAACGGCGCGAGTGCAACTACTCAGCTATCAAATAGAGGAGCTTGATCAACTCGCCTTAGAAGCGGATGAACTGGCTAAACTGGAAAATGAGCAAAAGACGCTCGCCAATGCCGGAGAAATTATTAGCACAGGCCACAGCTTTATTGGTATTGCTAGTGATGCTGAAGAGAGCAACTGTGTACAACAACTCAATCACTGCCAACAGTTACTTGCCAGTATTGCATCCACATCCCCCTCTGTGCGCCAAGCAGCTGAGATGATCGACTCTGCCCTAATTCAGGTAGAAGAAGCCAGCACCGAAATAAGACACTACCTTGATAGAGTTGAGATCAATCCGGAACGTCAACAACAAGTGGAAGATCGCTTAACGGCAATCTTTGATATTGCGCGCAAGCATCGCATCAAACCGGAAGAGATAACGGAATTTCATCAAAAATTGAGTGATGAACTATCAACACTCAGCCGCTCTGATGAAGAGTTAGAGCAGTTAGCCCTTGATGCTGAAGCAGCCCTCACCGATTATAAAAACTATGCCCACAAGCTGAGTGATAAACGAAAAAAAGCAGCCAACAAGCTCAGCAAACTTGTCGATCAACAATTACATAACTTAGGCATGCCATCGGCATCGATTTCCGTCGACCTGAGTCAACTCGACAAACCAAACGCCAATGGTTTTGAGGAAATCGAATTTCTCATCATCACCAACCAAGGCCAACCGGCAAAACCGCTCGGAAAAATAGCCTCCGGAGGAGAGCTGTCACGTATAAGCCTTGCTATACAAGTGATCACAGCACAAACCTCAACAACCCCCACACTTATCTTTGATGAAGTGGATGTAGGCATCGGCGGTGCGATTGCAGAAGTAGTCGGCAAGCTCTTACGCCAACTAGGTGACAACGCACAGATCCTTTGTGTGACCCACCAGCCGCAAGTCGCCTCACAAGGTCATCAGCATCTCTTTGTAAGCAAACGAAGCGATAAACAAAGCACACACACACAAATAGATAGGTTAAACAAAGAGAAGCGAGTTGAAGAGATTGCGCGCATGCTTGGCGGTATCGATATCACTGAACGCTCTATGGAACACGCTAGAGAGATGTTAGAGATTGCTTAGTTTTTATAGGAATATATAAAAAAGGGTTATTTCAGTTACTAAAAGACCAGCTTAAAGCTGGTCTTTTAGTATTCACCGAAGCTGAGAAGATTTATTTTTTATCTACAGCGTCTTTATGGACACCGTATAAATAAATCGTTTTATCTGTAACTTCAAAACCCATAGATTCTGCAATTTCATTCAACAAGGCATTTAGACGTGGATCATTAAATTCTTTTACGATGCCACTTTTAACACAAACAATGTGATCATGTTCTTCATCACGCGCCAATTCAAAAACTGAGTGACCACCTTCAAAATGGTGACGCGTCACAAGGCCTGCAGCCTCAAACTGAGTTAATACACGGTAAACAGTCGCCAGACCTACATCTTCACCTTTTTCCATCAGCAACTTGTAGATATCTTCAGCACTGAAATGATCGCCTTCGCCTGCACGTTCCAGAATTTGATAGATTTTCACACGAGGCAGGGTAACTTTAAGACCCGCTTTTCGTAGTTCCTGATTTTCAAGTGACATAATAATTCTCTAGGCTATGGGTGATTACAAGTATGCTATACAAGCTGAATTGCTTGTTCAAACGCGCACGAAACTTTATTATCCGCATTTACGCACAAATGTGGAAGCAAAATCAGATGCAAAAAATTCTTATTACCGCAGTTCTTACTTTAGCACTGTCTGGTTGTTCCGGTTTCCCCGGAGTATATAAAATTGATGTCCCGCAGGGAAATGTTGTTAACCAAGAGATGGTAGATCAACTGCGCCCAGGCATGACAGAGAGCCAAGTTCGCTTCATTATGGGCAGCCCGCTTATCACAGACACCTTCCACAAAGACCGTTGGGATTACCTTTACAGCAAGAAAAGCGGCTCTGAAGGTGACGGAAGTTACGTAAGAGAACGTATTTCTCTTTATTTTAAAGATGGAAAATTAAACGGACTTAACGGCGATTTCCGCCCAGGTGGAAACAAAGACCAATAAAAATCTAGCGCGCAGCTTATTCAGCCTCTTTCTTTGCTTTCATTTTGGCTGCGCGTTTTGCTCTTGCTTCTTTAGGGTCAGCAATAAGTGGTCTATAAATTTCCACTCTCTGCCCCTCACGCAACAAAGTTTCCTTAGGGTTTTTGAGCACTTTAGCCCAAACGCCCATTGGCGTAGTTTCTGGATCGATCTCTGGATAAAGCTCAACAATACCTGATTTGATCACCGCTTCATAAGCACTGCATTCGTCAGGAACATTAACTGAAATAATTTTTTGCTCTGTTGGCAAAGCGAAAGCAACTTCTACAAGCATTTTAACCTCTTAACCGTATATCTCATCCGCGCGCGAAACAAACGCATCAACAAGTGTTGTCGCCACTTGATTAAAGACTTTGCTCATCGCTAAGGATGTAATTTTACCTGAAAATTCGAAGTTCAAATTCAGATGCACTTTACAGGCTTCGTCACTGAGGGCTGTAAAATCCCAAGTCCCAGCTAACGTAGAGAAGGGGCCATCTTCAAGCTCAATTATCATTTGAGCCGGTCGGCGCAATTGGTTACGTGTTGTAAAACTGTATTTGATGCCCGCTTTAGACAAAAAAAGCGTTGCCACAAGTTCGTCCTCAGACTGGCTTAATAGCTCAGTCCGAGAACACCAAGGCAAAAACTCAGGATATCGTTCCACATCATTAATAAGATCAAACATCTGTTCTGCAGTGTGCAACACCAATGCACTGCGATCTACCTGAGCCATGCCTTTAAACCATCTCCTACTTCAACTTTTCAACCAAGTTGATAACAAAAATTGTTGCTACCGCTACCGGTGCAATAAAGCGCAACGCAATATACCACGCATTGAACAATAGAGGAGAAGACATTGCCAATTCATTTTCAGCCATTTTCCTCTTCATAAACCAGCCAGCAAAGATTGCTATAAACAAGCCGCCTAGCGGCAACATGACATTTGCAGTCATAAAGTCGAGGAAATCAAAGACGTTAAATCCAGCGATAGTCACATCAGACATAAAGTTAAATGAACCTAGTGCAGCAACACCTAACGCCCAAACAATCACACCCAATACGGTACACGCAGGAATACGATGCCAACCGAACTTCTCAACCAACCAAGCCGCAGCGGGCTCCATCAAAGAGATTGCTGAGGTCCAAGCAGCGATACCTACCAGTAAGAAGAAGACAAAACCAAAGATCTGCCCTCCCGGCATCTGACCAAAAGCAACCGGTAAAGTTACAAACATCAAACCAGGGCCAGCGCCAGGGTCCATGCCATTGGTAAACACAATTGGGAAAATAACTAAGCCCGCAATTAAGGCCACCAACGTATCCATGATAGCGATCCAAATAACAGAACCACCAATAGACGTTTTCTTAGGCATATAAGAACCATATGCCATGATTGCACCCATACCTAGCGACAAGGTAAAGAACGCATGGCCTAAGGCTTCAAGCACTGAATCCCATTTTAATTTAGACACATCAAAATGGAATAAAAAACTCCAGCCTTTAGCAAAACCTTCTGTCTGCATAGAGTAGCCAAGCATAACTAGAAGCAGAACAAACAAAGCCGGCATCAAGAATTTAACTGCATTCTCTAAGCCTTTTTTAACACCACCGACAATAACCAGCATGACCATCACAACAAAGATCGAATGCCAGATAAGCAGCGTTTGTGTATCGGCCAGCAATCCATTAAATACATTACCTGCGTCTTCACTGCCAATAGCAATGAAATCTCCAACCCCCATACCCGCAATGTAATACAACACCCAACCGGCCACGACAGAGTAGAAAGAGAAAATCATAAAGCCAGCCAGTACACCCATCCAGCCGACAAATGACCATTTTCCTGAATGACCGGATTCTCTAGCCACATCTTTCATCGCATTAATCGGGCTTTGACGCCCACGACGGCCAATGAGAACCTCGGCCATCATGATAGGAACACCTACTAACAAAATGCAGAATAAATAAACTAATACAAAGGCGCCCCCGCCATTTTCACCGGTAATATATGGAAACTTCCAAATATTACCTAAGCCAACAGCTGATCCCGTCGCGGCCAAGATAAAGATCCAACGAGATGCCCAAGCACCGTGGATAGACTTTTTTTCCTGCATAATACAAAAGCTCTCTAATTATTATAGGGGTCTAGAAAAGCGGAATTCTTTCATTTTTTTAGCCTAAAGTACAATAGATTGAAGCCTGATCAGTTGCATTAGAAGAGACTTAAATAAATCTAATTTTTTAAACAAAAAAACAAATTATTCTTTAATATATAGAACAGTAATACACATTCTGCATTACTACTTTATCAACAATGACTTACGCTCTTGTTAATAAATAAATCCGCGCGCATACAGAAGCGCTTTCCTTGTTATCTACAGCACTATATAATCGCTCGCCATGGCCAAAAAGAAAAAAGCCCCATCAGGCAACTCCATCTGTCAGAACAAAAAAGCACGTCACGAATTCCTTATTGAGGACAAATTCGAGGCGGGATTAGTCCTGTCTGGGTGGGAAGTAAAAAGCCTACGCGAAGGCAGAGCACAACTCGTCGACTCCTATGTAATCATCCATAAAGGTGAAGCATGGCTCGTAGGTGCGCATTTTACCCCGCTAAAAACGGCCTGCACTCACGTTGTTGCCGATCCCACAAGGCAGCGCAAGCTACTCTTGAATCACAAAGAACTCGTTAAAATTATCAGCGCCACGAATGCAAAAGGCCTAACCTGTGTCGCTCTTTCCCTTTACTGGAAAGGTAATCGCATCAAGTGCGAGATAGCATTAGCGAAAGGTAAAAAACAGCATGACAAGCGTGCTGCCGATAAAGACAAAGACTGGGCACGTCAGAAGCAAAGAGTTCTTGCAGCCAAATAATATTAGCTTCAATAGCTAAAACTCTGTCCGATCAAATCATTCTCACTGAGAATATTTAAAAGCGACATGTCACAAGCTTTGCATTTTTTTCATACTGATTCCGATTCCTCTGAATTTTTTTCACCTTATAGCCTGTTCAAAAAGCGCACAATCCACTTTCTAAATCAAAAACTTACCCAATTTATAATCAAAACCCTTCTAACTCCCGCCAAGCAAATCATAAACAAGCGTTTTAAATAGATGTTTACCTTCCTTGATTTTCAACTTATCGAGTGCAATAGTTAAATCCACTAGCCGATAGGACGGTTAATGAGTATTCAGGGAGAATGCTGTGCAAACACAGGGATTTCAAATACAGGTGAATGGTATCGGTGATGCCAATGCACTTACCATCAGCCAGGCTCACCAGCACTTTGGTTTATCTAAGCAAGAGTGCATAGAGCGCATTCTAACCTCTCCTTCCATTTTACAGTCCAACCTGACTCACGAACGTGCACTTCAGCTAAAAGATGCACTCTCTAGCTTTAAACTTCCCTGCGAAATCATTGATAACAATGCCACGATAAACTCTCATCAAGCGCGTTACGAAATCGCAGCTCACATTACTAAATTTGACCATATCGCTGAGTTTGCTGCAGAACTCGCTGCATTTACAGGCCAAACCGGCGAGGAGATTGTTCACAGTCTCACGCAAGTACCTGCGATACTTTTAGGGCAGTTATCTAAAACGGTGGCACAAGATTTAATTAAACGCTTTTCAAAGCCAGGGATTGAACTCATCGCATCACCCTCAGGCTCTGCACGCTACTCGGTACTGGCTTATATGCCCAGTTACAATGAGGCCACCAAAAGTCAGTACATAAGTTTTGGCCTAAACCCCATTGATAACTCAAGAGAATGCCTACAATGGTCAGCTGATGATATTACCTACACAGAGGCGCATTCTATCTGGCAAAAAGCAAGTGAGTTTCATCTGCCGGTACATATCCAGAATCATGATTACTACCGCTTTAACCTCAAATTAGAAAGCGCACCGATAAAAGAGAAAACGGATAGTTTTTCTCACTGGCTAACTCGCAACTTTTCTATCCCAGAAAAAATACATGCCAAGCTACTAAATTCACTGCCCATTATTTTAGAGCGTTCCCTCCCCACTGAGAGAGCTCAAGAATATTTACTGGAGATGCATGAATTTGGAGCTACAGGAAGCGCGGCCTCGGTCTCAGGTGATAAGTACAATATTGAGTTCAGCGAAATTGATTCAACTAAGTCACTGCCCCTGAGTAACTTAATCAACAGCATAATGGGGCGCGCAATCGCGCTGCCAAATGTGAGTAAAAACACGCTGCTAGTACCTCTCTACGCTAATACTCACCAAGCACTGTGGATTATTCACGAAACAAAAAAAGCGGGCCTGAGCGCTCGCCTGATACAAATTCATGAGAACAAAAGGAACTGGACATCATGAGCTCTCAACCTAACCGTTTTGCTTATTTGTTGGATCAAGTGGCATCACTATTAAAAAGGCAACAATACGATACCGCCTTAGAAACATTACACGTTCTTAGTCAGGCCGCCATGCAACAAAATCTACAGCTGATTCTACAACGCTATTTAGCTGAGCTAAGTATGGAATGCTTAGAACTCTGCGGCCAGCTGAAAACGGCTCTAGATATTTGCGAACATAGCATCCAACAATATCAGCTACAGTCAGAACCATTATCGACTGACGCTCAAAAAGATCTAATCACACTCGAATTGCGCAAACTCTGCCTGCTCATAAAGCTTGACCGACGTAATGAAGCAAGTATTCAAAGTAAGCACATACTGACACTGTGTTCATTAAAGCAGCAAATCTCTTTACAGCCGGTCATTACACGTTTAAACCGCTTTAGTAGTGCATCACATATCCACCTCACAAAAGAACAAAAACACATCGGCCTGTTTCACCTATCTGAAAAATTGATCAACGAAGGGGCTGAAGCCTTTAGCTAAAAAAAGCTCTGAACATTGCTGTAGAAAGGATTTCTATCACTGCTAATAAGCAGTTGAAAATGCAATTGACCTGTTAAAAAAGGTCTGCCGTTTTGCACCTTCACCTGTGTAAATGGAATAAAGGAGAGAATGATGAATTTTGATAATCAAGTCGCCGGAATGACTCCTGGGCAAGCACTTATGGACGTGCCGATCCCAAAACTTATCGAAAATACAGCAAAAGCCATCGCCTCCGCACAATATGAACTCGATGCGACATCGGTTAAAGCCGCGACTTTACTGAGCGAAACTCAAGTTACGTTTAACGACGCAGAAGGCATACCCCGCGATCGAAGCCTTTTAGAACTCGGTTTTATCCCTCAGTTTTACCATTTCACTGAAACTGAGATGGAATTTAAGGTCACGATATCTGTACGCGTTGAATCCGGCATTGATATTGGAGGAGAAGCCGAAGCAGGGACGACAGCCAGCTCTGGCTTCCCTGTCGCCTTTGCAGGCTCTATATCCTTTGATCTCCACCATAAATACGAATTTGATATGGAAGCCGTCTCACGCATAAAAACAACGATGCGCTCAGTCCCACCACCGCAAGCGTTTCTAGACGCGATAAAAACCCATGCCGCTTCAGGAGGCGGATCGATCACGTCAGATCCTGCACCCTTGATGAGTGACTCAAATAAGCCCCCTGCTGACCCTGTCGTTGATAATAACTCCCCTGTGGATAACGACACGCCAACAGACGATGGCGATACAGACACAGACGGCTAATTCGGGGATATACCATGTCACATAATAAAGTGATGGCAAGCTTAGAGCAGTCCCCACTACCCAGTCTGCTTAATCAATTAGGTAGTGCGATTGCATCTGCGCAACGAGAGCTCGATATAAACTCAATCAATATGGCGATGCAACTGGGTGATGCTGAGGGGCACGGTGTTGATGTAGGCGAAGGGGAAAAACAGTCTCTTATCAGCTTAGGGTTTGCGCCTGTTTTCTACCATTTTAGCGAAGCGACCATTGATATAAAGGTTTCACTTTCTACCTCAACCAGCACTGAATCTAAATTTGGAACCTCCGTCATGGCTGGGGGCACCGCCTACTTTGTCATGTTTGCAGCAACAGTAAGTGCTTCATTCAGCAGTAAATACAGTTTTTCATCTGAAGCCAGCAGCTCAATTAAAGCACGCATCGCTTCCATTCCACCCCCCAATGCATTTCAAAACTGGCTAGCCAGCCGAGAGGCAACTAAACCAAAAAACACTGATACGCCCTAATAACAATCATTTAAATTTACAGGAGTAGACCATGTCGAATATAGGACGCGACTTATTAAATGTCCCCATGGGAGAGATGATCAGAGAGATGGCATTTGCCATCGCTGACGCTCAATACGAATTGGATCAAGCCAGTGTTCATGTTGCTCAGATGATGGGCGGCCGAATGCCTATTTTGGATGACGCTGGCAATATAACCGGCACAGAAGACACACGTGTATTCTTCGGTAAAGATGAGGATGGAAATTCTCAAAAGCTGAGTATGATGGAGCTCGGTTTTTCACCCACCTTTTATCAATTCACGAACAACATTATTGAAGTAAAAATTGCTATCAAGATGTCACGTGAAATCGAACGCACTAAAACAACCAACACCACCAAAGATCTGACTAGAAGAAAAGGTGGCGTTTTTGGTGCGATATTTGGCGGCAGAACAAAAATCGGCACCACCACCGTCGATGCAACCTACTCCAGCAAATATAACTACAGCGCAGAAGGCGCAAGTTTATTACGTTGCAATTTAGTCCCAATCCCCGCCCCTGCAACCTTTGAAGAACGCGTTCGTGCAATGATTGAAAATGAAAATCCATCTGACGATACCTAACTTCAAATTAACGCAGGAGTACTAAGCTATGCCTCGTGTAAATATTGGACGTGAACTCAGTGATGTACCTTTTGGTGAAATGATCACCGGTATGGGATTAGCCATCGCCGAAGCTCAATACGCAATGGATGAAAGTGGTCTTCGTCTCGCTCAGATGATGAGCGGTGAGTATGAAGTCACTGAAATAGACCCAATCACTGGACAGACCAGCGTCACAACAAAAGAATCTATGGTCCATTTCGATGGCCAAAAAATGTCGCTAATTGAATTAGGCTTTACCCCTACCTTCTATCAATTTACCGACACAACCATCGAGATAAAGATCTCCATCAGCTTCACCGAGCAATCTGAATTTGAGCGCAAACGCTCAAGCAAATCAGTGAGCGGAACCGCTTTCGGCTTCATTATCGGTGGCCACGCAAAAGTACGGACCACTTCCGTCAGTGCTCGCTATGCCAATAAGTTTAACTATTCGGCTGAAGGCTCAAGCTTGATGCGAAGTCGCATCTTACCTACTCCGCCTCCGGCAGTACTAGAAGAGCGTATTCGCGCCATTGTTGAACGCAATCAACCTGATCCAAATTAAAGGTCGGACATGAGTGAGTATTTAGACTGGAGCGATCTACTTGAAGACGATGAAACGGGCGAAGCATCTGTTTCGCCTGCATTCCCTGAGCAAAAGGATGAAAAGACCTTAGCGGATCTGCTTCAAATGGATCAGATATCCGACGAGCTCAAAGAACTGATCACTCAACATCAGACTCTTGAGCAAGAGATGGATCAACTGCTTGGGCGCTCCGAGCCTGAAGAAAAAAACTGGGACAGCATTCGCTTTCCAATGCCCGTACACACGGCAGAGTCACGTTTAAGAGATCGAAAAAACCTGCATGCGGAACATCTTCTCGCTGAGAAGAAAAAGAAGCACTTGGAGAGCATCAAGCTGCAACGAAAAAATGAAGAAAAACAGTTACACCAAGCCAAAGAACTGAAGAAGCGCAGACTACTTTTAGAAAAAGCGGAACTACACAAAAAACAAAAACGCCAAATCCTACTCGATGAATTAAAGCGTTTAAGGCTCTGTGAACGTCAAATAGCCAAACGAAGTCACGAGCAAAAGCTCATGGAGGAGCAACTGCAAAGAGAGCGATACAAGAAAATTGCTCGTCAAAGAGAACTAGCAGAATTGGAAAGATTAAAAGCTCAAAAAGAGCTCGCTCTTAAAACTGCCCTACTCAAGAAAAAGGAGCAGTCAGACTATTTAGAGCGAGATGCCATTAAAAAAGAGCAGCAACACAAACAGAGATCAGTTTTAGATGAGTTAGCAGCCAGACAACAGCAGACTCAAGCACGCATCCTACAGAAACAGAAAGAAGCACGCTCTTTCGAACTACAAGAACAAAAACGACAAGCGCGCGCATTACAACGACAGATTGAAAGACGTAATGAGCAAGCACTGTGGGGGCTCTAGCCTCAGATGATTAATGTGGAGTATATGACATGACAAATCAGGTAGCCCAAGGGCAAAATTTAGATGACTTCCTGATCAATTTAGCAGATGGCCTGACTCAAGCTCAGAGCACACTTAATCGCTCTCCTGTGCTTAATGCCTATGGCCAAGAAGCGCTGGTTTACCATATCCCCAAAATGGAGTTTGAACTCAAGCTTGATATGACATCAACCTCTTCAAGCAATAACGCTTCAAGCCGAAGTCTGAAATCAAAACTTGCCTTTCGCCCCTCCAGCACAAGCAACAATACCCAAACAGCTAGCAGTGTCATCCGTGGTGTGATGGTAGCCACCCCCATCGATTCAGGCCGCCCCACTCCAGTCGTCACACTCAGCGCAACAAAAGCCTCAGCGACCAAAGTCAAAATAGAGCTACGAGGCAGTGACAGTGTAGGTCAGCCCCTAAGCAATCAACTGATAGAGATCAACATTGACCGAGAACTATCAGAAAAACTCAACAAACAAGAACGCAGAGGCGCGTTAAAAAGTGGCACCAACTTAAGCCAATCAACGCTAGAACTAGATGCTAACGGCTACGCAACTTGCCAACTCAGCATTGCGACCTCCGAACAAAAAAAACAGATGATTGCGATCAGTGCTGATCTCTTATCTAAAACAGAAACACTGCTCTACAGACATCAATAGGAGATAAATAATGGCACTGCAAATCTTAGCCACACTTGTTGATAGCAATAACAAAGCGTTAAAAAGCGTTTCCGTAGATGTCTGTTTTTATAATTTAGCAGGCCGCACTCAACGTATCGCCTCAGGCCGAACCTTATCTAACGGACAATTTAAAGCCCAAAACAGCGCGACACTGAAAAGCTTTTTACCCCGTGTGGTATTACGCACCCAACAGAATGGGAAATGGGTCAATCTCACCAACACGCCCTCCAGTTATAGCAGTAAAAAGCTAGATTTTGGTACCGTAAAAGTCAGTACAAGCCCCGTACTGACGATGGCAAGTACGGCGTTCTACCGTATTCCAACCTCGGTATCCTCCACAGCCGTCAATCTCTCAGCCAGCAACGCAAGCACAACACAGTTAAAAACATTAAAAACCACCAATGAAACGCTTTCCAATCAACTTAAAGCCAGTAAAAAGTCCGCATCAACGCTAAGTTCTCAAATCGAACAGTTAAAAAGAGCAGCCCAAAATTCATCTCAAAGCCATGAGAAACAAAGAAAAGAAAATAGTTTAGAGATCAACAAGCTAACCCAAACTAATTTGGATATTGCCAAGCAACTTAAAGCTAAAGATCTGCGCATTCTTGAGCTAGAGAAGCTCAAACCAAACGCTAAACCTTCGATCCAAACACAAGAACTCAGTAAAGACGAAGTTATCTCCTCTGCCATGGAAGCGCTAAACAAAGCAGACACGCAGAACAAAGGACGATTTCAACTCAGAAGCGCCAAAATGGATCTAAAGGTACTCCCGGGTAGCAGCAAAGATAAAGTTCGCCTTATCAAAGACGCCAGCAGTTTATCGCTTATCGACCCAAGGCTTTTATCCACACTGGTTTTAGATCTAGATATTAACGAAGGCACGGAGCAGTCAGCTGCTGAAGTGCTTAAAATGCCTGACCTGACGGGCTATACCCACAGTCTAGCTTCAAGGCGACTGGATGAGATGCAATTGGAAGCACAGTGGTACAACCAACAACTGCCCCCAGAACAACATAACGAAACAGGCAAGATCATCAGCCAAACCCCTAAAGCCGGCGCCCCTATCAATGATGACGCCGAAATAATGCTAATCATCGGGGTGTCTCCCCGCACAGGAGCTTAAACATGTCTCATAACGATATTTTTAAAGATGTGCTGGCCGCGCCGCTAGGTGAAATGATCTCAGAAATAGGCACTGGCGTTGCTGAGGCACAATTTGCCATTGATGCCAAAACCATTGAAAACATGAAACAGATCTACAGTAGTGATGATGAAACCGTGGCGGAGCTAAGGAACATCGGTTATCGCCCGACTTGGTATGTAATTCCAGAAGCCACAGCAGAGATCAACATGGCCTTGTCTCTGCGCCAAACGCAAGACAGAAACGGCAACAGAAAAACCGAATTACAAGGCACTACCGTCGACGCTAGCTACCAAAACCAGTTCGAATTTAACGTACAAGCCAGCAGCAAACTCACGCTTAAGTTTCTGCCAGTGCCTGCCCCCATTCAAGTAGACAACTTAAACATTGTGCCGCATGTCGTCGGCCAGCCTTTAGCCACCGCAAAAGTACTTCTTGGGCGTTTAGGAATTGATCATCAAGTTAAACCGGCCAATGCAGCCGATAGCAAAATTGTGACAGCAACCTCCCTTAAAGCAGGCGAGTTTATTGAAGCTGATCAGCGATTAGAGCTCATCATCTAAGAAAAGGTTTAAACATGAATACCAGCGGACCCGATCTAGCCAACCTAATCAGACAGTTATCAGAACAAACGTCAGGCTCCGCTGAGAAACCCGACGCATTGCAGATACAAGCGCTGTTAAATAACACAGCCTCTGCGCAACAGGAACAAACGGCACCCGGAGGCTCGGCATTACAAAATGCGCTCAGGCAAGTCAGTGGGCTATCCAATTTAGACGCATCACAACTCAGCAGGCTTTCTGATTTATCACAACCGCAGTAGAAAAGACGACATGTAGTTGATGGACCAAAACAGTGAAAACATGCAAAGACTTGGCATAAAAAAACGCCAATAGGAGGCAACATGTGCACACCAGGACAGCAAACCGCAGCCGCTTTATCTCGAGCAGGCAGTGACGGTTTAAACAACCGTATCACCCCTCAACAATCACTAACCATTGATGCATTTGACCGCATCATCGCCACTCTTAGTGCACATCCTATTGATGAAGGGCTGTTTTGGGATTCAATCGATGGCCTAGACCGCTTTGTAAACCATACGGATTCATTCAACACAGCACTGCGCAATCGAAATTTCAGAAGCTTTGCTGCCAGCAACCCTCAACTACAGGTCAACAACAACATCTGGAATGCAATTGTCCGCCGCTACGCCACCATGAGCAATGACCACAAAGGGCGTGTGAACGTATTCCTCCACGGTAAAGTTAAAGACTCTTTAACCGGGCAGCTCGCATGGGAAACCCACGCTCAAGCCGTATCCATGATGGAACAAGCGGTACGGTCACTCAATGCGCTCAGCAGGAATGAAGCGCAACTCACAGAATGGCAAGTACGGCTAAGAGCGATGGCCACCTCATCCGACCGAACAACCCAAGAAGCCGGGCAGCAGATTATGGACGGACTAGGAATAGAGTCCGTCGTTGCCTTAGATAGTACACAACGGATGGCCAGCAGCATAAGCGCCACCAGCCGCCTAATCAGTGAGAC